>SPKZ01001852.1_pt1 | contig 37990 bp, 41 predicted proteins | sample 2456571 | NCBI WGS metagenome assembly SPKZ01 (sample SAMN11192286, study PRJNA482655) | marine metagenome | biome: ENVO:00000447; feature: ENVO:00000244|ENVO:00000211|ENVO:00000569|ENVO:00002023; material: ENVO:00002151; isolation source: ocean water from marine abyssalpelagic zone ...
GAGAGATAGGGATTTGAACCCTAGATGGGCTATAAACCCATGCCGGTTTTCAAGACCGGTGCATTCGACCACTCTGCCATCTCTCCAGCGCCGTGAATAATATAGTAACCACGTGGCATTGCAAGCCCGATTAATAAAAAACTATGTTTTTTAAAACCTTTTGCTTATTTGTTATCCGAACTTGGTCAATATCCTGATAGGAGATAGAACAACGTCCAAAAAACATAAATAAATTGCACTTTTTACTAAGTCTCACTGTCTATATTAAGAATATCACTTTGTCATATTATGACATTTGATAACTTGTGCTATAGTGAGCACAGTAACAATTTAAACTATTAATTAATGACGGAGCAATTTTATGGAACACCGTACGGCTTATAGCGCAAGCAGTGAATCGGCAATTTCGATCAACAAAGTTTTGCGTAACACTTATTCTCTACTAGCAATGACATTAACTTTTAGTGCGGTAATGGCATTCATTAGTTTCCAAATCCAATTGGGTTTCATGGGTTATATCGGTTTTATTATCGCTGGCTTCATTAGTTTGTTTATCGTTCATAAAAAAGCAGACACCGCAGCAGGTTTATTTTGGACGTTCGTATTCACCGGTTGTATGGGCATGGCGTTAGGACCAGTTCTAAGCAACTATTTAAGCCTGCCTAATGGCCCAGCAATCGTAATGCAAGCACTTGGTGGCACCGCATTAATATTCTTCGGCCTATCAGCTTACGCATTAACAACGAAGAAAGATTTCTCATTCATGAGCGGTTTCTTGTTCGTTGGCATGATGGTTGTTGTAGTAGCAATGATTGCTAACCTGTTCTTCCAAATCCCAGCAATGAGCCTAGCGATTAGCGCAGCGGTTGTGATGTTAATGTCTGGTTTTATCTTGTTTGATACCAGTCGCATTATTAATGGCGGTGAAACCAACTACATTCGTGCAACGGTTTCTTTGTATTTGAATATATATAACATCTTTATTCACCTGTTAGCACTATTAGGTTTTTCTGACGACTAAGTCAGCAGATATTGGTATAATAAAAAGCTTCGCTTAGCGAAGCTTTTTTATTGCCTATTTTTTAAGAAACTAAGAAAACTAATGACTAAAAATTTTGTTCTTATTGTTAACTCAAGCCCACAAAGCCAAGGGGCGCGCAGTGCTTTGAAATTTACTAACGCCGCACTAGAGTTAGGCCATCACATTAGTCAGGTGTTCTTTTATCAATCGGGAATTTATAACAGTAATGCACTGTGTAGCCCTGCCAGTGATGAGTTTGATGTCATTAAACAATGGCAATTATTGCACCAGCAACACCGCATAGAACTGATTACTTGCGTCGCGGCTTCCTTACGTCGTGGTGTGGTTGATCAAGCCTTAGCAACCGATCAGCAGTTGTCCGGACATAACTTAGCGGATGGCTTTCGTTTAGGCGGTTTAGGCGAGTTTGTAACCGCGTCTGCCACCGCCGACAAATTGATTCAATTTTAGGAGCATCGATGAAAACCTTGGCTGTCCTTAATTCGTCTGCCCCTTTCGGCAATGATAATTTTCGTGAGTCTATTGATTTGTTATTAGCCAATGCCAGCTACGATCGTCCTGTTGCTTTATTTTTTTATGGTGATGGGTTATATCAGCTAATCCCTAATCAACAGCCCGTTCAAGTCGATGCTAAAGATATTAGTAAGATGTTTGGTTTACTCGATTTATATGACATCGAAGATATTTTTATTTGTCAGCATTCATTGCAAGAGCGTCACCTTGACGCAGGCTCACTGATTATTGATGGCCAAGTATTAAATTCAGTCGATTGGCTGGCGAAACTTAGCCAGTATGATCAAGTAGTGAGCTTTTAAGATGTTATTTATTATTACCCAAAGCCCTTTTGTTAAAGCGCTACCACCAGCAGCAGGCAAGCAGACCATTGTATTAACTCAAGATGCGGTTATCACTGCTACGTTACCTTTAGTAACTGAGTCTTATGATGTTATTTATGCCCTAGCAGATGATTTAAAAGCGCGAGGGTTAATGCCGAACATAACGGCGAACATTACGGTTATCAACTATCAGCAGTTTGTTGAGCTAACGCTTAACAACCACCCTATTGTTACTTGGAATTAAATTGATATGTCACCAACAGGAATTGCTTTTCAAGGGGTAGATTACGCCGTTGATAAGCACAATTATTTACTTAATTTAGCCGATTGGAACCCTGAATTAGCTGTTCACATTGCCAGCTTAGAAAATATCACCATGAGTCATGAACATTGGGAAGTGGTCAATTTTATTCGTGAGTTTTATATCGAATTTAATACCAGTCCGGCGATGAGAATGCTAGTTAAAGCCGTGGCAAAAAAACTCGGTAGTGATAAGGGCAATAGCCGCTATCTGTACCAATTATTTCCTAAAGGTCCGGCCAAACAGGCTACTCGTATTGCTGGCTTACCAAAACCCGCTAAATGCATTTAATCCTAATGCAGCGGCAATAAAAAAGACCAGTCTCAATTGAGACTGGTCTTTTATTTCGATGAATTACCATCCGATGTAATATGATACTAGGTATTATCTATTATCAATATCAGTGCATCCGTTAATATAATTAGCACTAATCCGCCGAACATTAAGAACATTGCCCGCAAGAGCAATCTCCTAAACCACAGTTCGTCATTTTTCATGCAAGTGCATTAGCTGATAATAGCTAAGCCTCCCATGTATGGGCGTAGCACTTCAGGAACAATCACACTACCATCGCTTTGCTGGTTATTTTCTAAAATAGCCACTAAGGTACGACCGACCGCTAGGCCTGAACCATTTAAGGTGTGTAGTAATTCTGGCTTGTTGGTTTCTTTGTTACGGAAACGTGCTTGCATACGACGCGCTTGAAAATCACGGGTATTACTACACGATGAAATTTCACGGTAACAGTCTTGTGAGGGTAACCACACTTCTAAATCGTAAGTTTTAGCGGCGGTAAAGCCCATATCGCCAGTACATAACAACATTTTACGATAAGGTAACTCTAACAGTTGCAACACTTTTTCAGCACAACCAGTCAGTTCTTCTAATGCGTCATTTGAGTCTTGTGGCTTAACCAGAGTCACTAATTCAACTTTATCGAATTGATGCTGACGAATCAGTCCTTTAATATCACGACCGTATGAACCCGCTTCACTTCTGAAACATGGGGTATGAGCCGTATATTTAATCGGTAACTCTGCCTCATCAACAATTTCATCACGCATTAAATTCGTTAATGGTACTTCAGCAGTCGGGATCAGCATTAAGCCAACACCTTCTTCGTTAGCAGGATTAGTGTGAAACAGGTCTTCTGAAAATTTAGGTAACTGGCCAGTGCCACGTAGGCTATCAGCATTAACTAAATAAGGCACATAAGCTTCGGTATAACCGTGTTCTTCGGTATGTAGATCAAGCATAAATTGGGCAAGTCCACGATGCATCCGAGCAATATGCTTTTTAAGTACCACGAAACGTGAACCTGATAGTTTAACGGCCGCGCCAAAGTCGATGCCGCCCATCGCTTCACCAATGTCCGTATGATCTTTAATCACAAAATCAAACTGACGCGGTTGGCCCCAACGTAACACTTCAACATTGTCGTCTTCGTCTTTTCCTTGCGGCACATCACTATCGGGTAAATTAGGGATTCCCATTACGATCAATTCGATATCGTTCAGTAAGATCGCCAATTCGGCTTTCGCCGCTTCAAGCTGTTCACCAAGTTCGCCAACATGAGCTAGCAATGGTGCAATGTCTTCACCGCGAGCTTTTGCCTGACCAATCGACTTAGAGCGCGTGTTACGCTGCGCTTGCAACTCTTGAGTCGACACTTGCAACGTCTTACGACGCTCTTCCAGTGCCGCTAATTGAGCGGTATCTAATGCAAAGCCACGCGCTTCAAGGCGCTGGGCTGTTTCTTCCAATTCATTTCTAAGATATTTAGCGTCTAACATTTCATTTCCAGATAATATTTTTTATTCAGTTTTATGTATTACTTTTATTGATTACTTACTCACCAACGACAAGCCAATAAATGCCGCACTTAAGCTTAGTCCAACATTGAGAAATACGTTAAGCATCGCTTTGGCCCAGTCACCCTGTTGCATTAGCAATAAGGTATCGAGTGAGAATGTCGAAAATGTGGTTAATGCCCCTAAAAAACCGATGCCCAGTGCCATTTTAGCTTCTGGTACAATATGTTCAGCATCAATCAGGCCAAAAAGTATCCCCATTAACAACGAGCCAACGAAATTGACGATAAGTGTACCAAAAGGAAAGCCTTTACCAAATAGGTTAATTGCTAATTGTGCAATTGAATAGCGAGAAACTGCACCAAATGCTCCCCCAATGGCGATCATAATCAAATTATTCATAACGTTTGTTGTTACTCGCCTGATTTAGCTGTTCAAGGTAGTTAAGTTTTTCACTAATTTTTGACTCTAAACCACGACTTGTAGGCTGATAAACTTTGAGATCTCGCAACTGTGGTGGCAAATAACTTTCACCGGCCGCATAAGCATTATCTTCATTGTGGGCATAACGGTATTCACTGCCATAGCCCATGTCTTTCATTAATTTGGTGGGTGCATTGCGTAAATGATTCGGGACATCATAATCTTGTTCTTGCGCCACCAGCGCTTGCATTTGATTAAAGGCGCTATAAACCGCATTGCTCTTTGGCGCACAAGCCAAATATATCACCGCTTGCGCCAATGCTCGTTCACCTTCGCTGGGACCAACGCGATGAAAACAATCCCAAGCCGCTAATGCCACCTGCATCGCTTTGGGATCGGCATTGCCAATATCTTCCGAGGCAATCGCCAATAACCGACGACCGACATAAAGTGGATCGGCACCAACACTGAGCATCCGGCAAAACCAATACAAAGCGCCATCGGGCGACGAACCACGAATCGACTTATGCAGTGCCGATATTAAATCGTAATAAAGGTCGCCTTTGTTATCAAATTGGCTGACCTTGCCACCACAGATTTGCGTTAGCATTTCTAACGTTACCGTAGTGCTATCCTCGGTGACCATATCACCTAATAATTCAAGGTAATTAAGCGCCATTCGAGCATCACCTTGCACGATCATCGCGAGGGCATGACAAACCTCGTTCGACATCACAATATTTTTCTGGCCTAAACCACGTTCATTATCCGCTAACGCTTGTTCAATTAACTTAACAATATCGTGGCTTTCAAGCTTTTTGAGCAAATAAACCCGTGCCCGCGATAACAAGGCATTATTAAGCTGAAATGAGGGATTTTCTGTGGTCGCGCCAATGAAGATGACCGTACCATCTTCAATATACGGCAAAAAAGCGTCTTGCTGCCCTTTGTTAAAGCGGTGAACCTCATCAACAAATAATAGGGTGCGTCGGGATTGCGATTGTGCGACTTCTTTGGCATTCTCAATCGCCTGACGAATTTCTTTAACCCCAGATGTTACCGCTGAAATACGTTCAACATGGGCATCAACGTAATTAGCCACCAGCTCGGCCAACGTGGTTTTTCCGGTGCCCGGCGGCCCCCACAAAATCATTGAATGTGCTCGCCCTGCTTCCAACGCTTGGCGCAGTGGCTTACCCTCGCCCAAAATATGGTCTTGCCCGGTATATTGGGCAATCGTTTGCGGGCGCATTCGAGCCGCTAATGGTTCGAAATTCGGCGAAAAATCAAAGGATAGTGAACTCACAAAAAATTATTTAACCTCGCGCTGGTCATCAAAGTCAACGTCTTGCGGCATCTCGAAGATAAACAATTGTGGTGAGAATTTAGGAGCAGAATTAAAATCTGATAAGTTAAATTCACTGCTTTGACCCTGACTATCCTCAATCACTAATTGCGTAATATCTTGTTGATTAAAACGAATGATAATTCTCTTGGTTAAACTGTTGGGATCATTAGGGACAATCGCATAACCCTGTTCACTATAGCTGACGCTAAATTGTGCCCAAGATTGATCGCTTTGATTGGCAATCAACCACAATGGTGATTGTTGTACGGTTTTATCAAGGTCCATCGCGGTGACTTGCTCAACAAACGTATTATGGATCCACACAGCTTGGCCATCGGATACAATTAAGCTATCGTCCGGCTCATAGGTTTGCCAGCGAAATTTATTCGGCTGCTCGACTTGCATTTCGCCTTGACTACTTTGAATTTCTTGACCTTTAGCATCAAAAACATCTTGCTGAAACTTTGCTGAGAATTGCTTAAATTTCGATAATTTAGCACGCAGCTCAATTAAGGCGGCATTATTTTCAGTCACAACAACCTTAGCCGTTGTAATCGGTGCATGACTTTGATGGGCATTCACTTGACTGCCAACCATGGTGGCCAGTAACAAGGTACCGGCCGATACATAAAAATAAAATTTGTTCATACGTTAAATACCATCTTTATAACAACCTTAAGGTCGTGGTGCAGGCGGCGCAATTACTTCACGCATGCCATTGTGGCCAGGCGAACTAACAATGCCTGACGCTTCCATTTGTTCAATTAATCTAGCAGCCCTGTTATAGCCAATTTTAAACTTACGTTGGACACTAGAAATTGATCCGCGACGGGTTTCAGTAACAAATGCTACTGCCTCGTCATAAAACTCATCATTTTCATCATCGCCATCGGCTGACTCACCGGGTAATAAAATTGAATCGTTACTATCTCCAGACAATACGGCATCAACATAGTTCGGTTTTCCGCGTTTTTTCCAGTCAGCAACAACCTTGTGGACTTCGTGATCATCAACAAAAGCACCGTGAACTCGAGTCGCAATACCCGTGCCTGGCGGCAAATACAACATGTCGCCCATACCCAGTAATTGCTCAGCGCCTTGTTGGTCTAAAATCGTTCGAGAATCGATTCGTGATGATACTTGAAATGCAATTCGGGTTGGAATATTGGCTTTAATTAAGCCGGTGATAACATCCACTGATGGACGCTGGGTTGCTAAAATCAAATGAATACCTGCGGCACGGGCTTTTTGGGCAATACGTGCAATCAGCTCTTCGACTTTTTTACCAACAATCATAATCATGTCGGCAAATTCATCGACAATCACCACAATACTTGGCAAGGTTTCTAATTCTGGAGCCGTTGGATCCATACTATCGCCGGGTTTCCAGATTGGGTCAACGAGTGGAGTACCATCGGCTCGCGCCTGCAATACTTTGGCATTATAACCTTTAAGATTACGTACGCCGACCGCCGACATCAGCTTGTAGCGTCGTTCCATTTCGCCAACACACCAACGTAAGGCATTTGACGCTTCTTTCATGTCGGTGACCACTTCAGATAACAGATGCGGGATCCCTTCGTAGACCGATAATTCCAACATTTTGGGATCGATCATTATCATCCGAACTTCTTCCGGCGTCGACTTATAAAGCAATGAAATAATCATCGCATTAACCCCAACTGATTTACCCGAGCCTGTGGTGCCGGCAACCAGTAAATGTGGCATTTTACCGAGATCGACCACCACCGGATCGCCAGCAATGTCTTTACCTAATACCATGGTTAATGGCGACTTATACTCTGAAAACTCTTTACTATCAAGAACCTCTCGTAAAAATACCGTTTCCCTATTTTCGTTAGGAATTTCCAAGCCAATCACACTTTTACCAGGAATAACCTCAACCACTCGTACGCTTATGGCCGACAATGAACGAGCTAAATCCTTTGATAATCCTGAAATTTTACTGACTTTAATCCCAGGCGCTAAATCTAATTCAAACCGCGTGATCACCGGACCAGGAAAAACATCGACCACGGTAGCAATCACGTTAAAGTCGAGTAACTTAGCTTCAACCAAACGTGATACCCGATCGAGATCTTCTTGGGCAATCGGTGCAAAGGCCATTCGTGGTTGATCGAGTAGTGTTAATGACGGTAATGGTGTTAGCGTTGGATCAGCCACCACATCCTCAACAATAGGCGCAATAGCCACTGATTTAGGTTGAATAGCCGATATCGCCGCACTTAGTTGATTACTGGTGGGCGACGCTACGACTTCAGGGGCTACTTTAGTTATGATATCAGGCGTCGATTCAGGGCGCTTAAATGGCGTTAAATCTAACTCGAGGTCATCATCAATTTCAATATCGTCGGCACTAAACACAGGCATGTCAGTAAAGTCATCATCAACCCTTGTCGATTTGGTCACGCTAGGTTCTGCACTACTAGATTGCGGTTCAACGTTGAGTATTGTCTTGGTCGGTAACGGCTTGAAATTATCTAACGCTTCGTCGTCATCAAGTTCATTAGTTCCTGAAGCCGCCAATTTCGTTTTAATCAACTGAGGGAGCTGCCATAACCAAGCAAAAAACACTAAGGTGCTACGTCCAGTCACTTCAATAACTTGCATCCAACCGATACCCGTCATCAACGTTAAGCCAGTCGCAATAAAACACACTAATAATAAGGAGGTGCCTAAAAAATTAAAATTAGGGAGCATCGCCTGCGCAATAATATCTCCAATCACCCCGCCGCCAGAAAAACTATAGATATTATCAAAGTTAATACTCGCTATCGCTAACCCCCCTAAAGCGGTTAAGAAAAAACCAATAAAACGCAGTCCCATCGTGAAATAATCAATTGAACGCAATTTGTGATGGGCTTTAAATAAGATATAGCCTAATGCCGCGAGAAAAAATGGGGTCGTATACGCCAAATAACCAATACTAAAGAATAAAACATCGGCCAAATAAGCACCAGTGTGTCCCATCCAATTTGATGCGGTGCCACTAACGGCCGTTTGAGTCCATCCAGAATCAGCAATGTTAAAGCTATATAAGGCTAACAGTAAATATAATGATAAAAGTGTTGATGTCACTATCGCGGCTTCTAATAACCGTTGACCACCACTTATTTTTAGATTTTGAGATGCCATTTTTTCTTCTGCTTGCTCCTGAACAGGGTTATCTGTGGTCAAGTGTCTTCACTCCTTAAAACAATTGTTCACCTTACAAAATTTGCTGGCTAAATGCCATTATATCAGTGCTAACTTAATATTATATCGCAATATGCGTCGAATATTTAACTTCTTCCATCACCACATAAGTTCGAGAATCTTTAATATCTGGTAAATCGAGTAAGGTTTTATTTAATACCTGTCGATAGGTCGACATATCCGCCACTCGTGTTTTCAATAAATAGTCAAAATCACCGGACACTAAATGACACTCTAATATTTCATCGAGTAATTCTACCGCTTTATTAAAACGATCAAAGACATCAGCACTACTACGATGTAACTTTATTTCAACATACACTAATAAGGAAGCGTCAAGCTGAATAGGATCTAATAGTGCAGTGTATGACTTAATCACTTTTTTCTTTTCTAATCGTTTAACTCTCTCCAAGCATGGAGTTGGACTTAAACCGACTCTTTTCGCGAGTTCAACATTGGATATTCGACCATTGCGTTGTAATTCTCTTAAAATATTACGATCAATACGGTCTAGTGCATTTGACTGGTTCATTGGTAATACCTTTGGTTAATAATCTTAACTTATCCTCATTATCGATATTTTACACTAGAATATTAAAAAATACAGCGGAATAAACCTGAAAAAAGCCACTATACTAGTTTTACTTTGCAAACACTCAAAACAATAAAAGGGCTAAATTATGCTTATCGGTGTACCTAAAGAAATTAAAAATCATGAATACCGTGTCGGAATGGTTCCAGCAAGTGTACGTGAGCTAATCCACAACGGACATAGCGTAATCGTCGAAACTAATGCCGGTGCAGGTATTGGATTTACGGATCAAGACTATCAAGATGTTGGCGCAACAATTGAAGCAACACCAGCAAGCATTTTTGCTAAAGCTGATATGATTGTTAAGGTGAAAGAACCACAAGCTGTCGAGCGTGCGATGTTACGTGAAGGTCAAATTTTATTCACATACCTTCATTTGGCCCCAGATCCAGCGCAAACGACCGACTTAATTAACTCTAAAGCGGTTTGTATTGCTTATGAAACAGTAACAGATCGCAACGGTGGCTTACCACTGCTTGCACCAATGTCAGAAGTTGCAGGCAGAATGTCAATTCAAGCCGGCGCTCAGGCATTAGAAAAATCAAACGCTGGTTGTGGCATGCTACTTGGTGGCGTTCCGGGTGTTGAGCCTGCTAAGGTCGTGATTATTGGTGGTGGTATGGTGGGTAACAATGCCGCTCAAATGGCGGTTGGTCTTGGTGCTGAAGTGACTATTCTAGATCGTAGTATCGAGACACTACGTCGTTTAAACATTCAGTTTGGTAATACCGCTAAAGTCCTTTACTCAACTGCTGACGCGCTAGAAAAAGCCGTGTTAGAGGCTGATTTAGTCATTGGTGGTGTTCTAATTCCTGGTGCTGCTGCGCCTAAGTTAGTCACTAAAGAACACATTAAAAACATGAAGCCTGGCTCTGCAATTGTTGATGTTGCGATTGACCAAGGCGGTTGTATCGAAACCTCTCATGCAACAACTCACCAAGATCCTACGTTCATCGTTGATGAAGTGGTTCATTACTGTGTTGCTAACATGCCAGGTGCCGTACCACGTACGTCAACCTTCGCTTTAAATAATGCAACCTTGCCATACATCTTAAAGCTGGCTAATCAGGGTTACAAAGCTGCGTTACTTGGTGATAGTGATTTCCTTAATGGTCTAAATGTGATTAACGGTCAAGTAACTTGTGAAAGCGTTGCCATCGCATTAAACATTGAGTTTGTAGCGCCAGAAGTTGCTTTAAACGCTTAATAACTTCATTTTAAAACTCATAAAGGGGAAGCATCGCGCTTTCCCTTTTTTATTTTGATCATTGATTTTCTTGTACTTGCCCCCATCAATCATTATATTGTGCGTCATATCGCACCCATTCATTTCTTAGGAGTCACCATGAGCGAAGTAAAACATTGCGAACTATTAATTTTAGGATCAGGTCCTGCAGGCTACACGGCAGCAGTTTATGCTGCTCGTGCTAATTTAAAGCCAGTATTAGTGACCGGCATCCAGAAAGGCGGTCAATTAACCACCACCACTGAAGTGGAAAACTGGCCTGGCGATGCCGATGATTTAACCGGCCCAGCGTTAATGGATCGGATGCAAGCCCATGCCGAAAAATTTGATACTGAAATTATTTTCGATCATATCAATAAAGTCGATTTTTCAAAACGCCCATTCACTTTAATGGGTGACTCAACAACTTATACTGCCGACGCTGTTATCATCTGTACTGGCGCTTCAGCAAAATACATTGGCCTACCTTCAGAAGAAGAATTTATGGGTCGTGGTGTGTCAGCCTGTGCCACTTGTGATGGTTTTTTCTATCGCGGTAAAGAAGTCGCTGTCGTTGGTGGTGGTAATACCGCCGTCGAAGAAGCACTTTATTTATCGAACATCGCTTCAAAAGTTCATTTAATTCACCGCCGTGACACATTCCGCAGCGAAAAAATCTTAATTGATCGTTTAATGAATAAAGTGGCTAACGGCAACATTGAACTACATCTTGATTCAACCCTAGAGAAAATTGTTGGTGATAACATGGGCGTAACAGGTCTTAAACTGACCGGCACTAATGGTAACACCGACAGTGAAGTGACCGTTGATGGTGTATTTATTGCCATTGGCCATCAGCCAAATACCGGTATTTTCGAAGGTCAACTTGAAATGGGTAATGGTTACTTGAAAATTAAATCGGGTATCGCTGGTAATGCCACACAAACTTCAATTGAAGGTATATTTGCTGCCGGTGATGTGTTTGACCAACATTATCGTCAAGCCATCACTTCAGCTGGCAGTGGCTGTATGGCGGCATTAGATGCTGAACGTTTTTTAGACGCACAAAAATCTTAAGGTTTTAAACGAAAAAGCCCCGCGACGATGTTATCGTCCCGGGGCTTTTTTTGGGATATATTTATAACACTCGGTCAATAAAGACCCCAGTTTCAAAATGCACTAATCTTACTTTATCGTTCGGACGATAGACTTGGTTTTTTTGTAAAGGAATGATAATAGTTTTTTGGACACCATTAGGTAAGCGCACCACCATTTCTAGTAGCTTAATCTTTTCAACGCTTAATAACTGATTGGCATTTGATATTTTTTGATTATGCGCTAAAACAGCATCAAGCACATTTTTTACATCCATTGCTGAGCCGCTGCCATACTGATAGCCAAGCACCCCACTCAGTAATGATTTGCTAAATAATCGCCAATCGTGTCGTTGGTCGCGAAGTAAATCTTTTTCACTCAACCGTCTGATATTGAATACCGTCGCCGATTCCACTTTTGTAATATTTATGATTTCTTCAGCAACAGCATTGTTAATGGGAATCACTAGACTCACCATTAAAAAAAACAGGATAATTAAACGCTTCATTCTAAACTCCATGCACATACATTCCCAAAAATACTCTCGCAATATTACATTATAAGATAAACTGACACTAAACGAATTAAAATTATGCACAAATATGCAACAATTAACCACTTTAGATGACTTTAATATACTTTTTCCCTGTCCTAGCCTGGCATTAAGCCAACCCAACGGACTACTTGCTGTTGGTGGTGATTTATCAAACCAACGGCTATTTAGCGCTTATCAACAAGGAATATTCCCTTGGTATAACACTGACGACCCCATATTATGGTGGTCACCTGACCCCCGGTGCGTTATTTTTACTCACAAATTTCATGTCAGCAAGAGTTTTAAGCGATTTTTGCATAAAAAAGAATACACAGTAACCATCAACAAATGTTTTGATGATGTCATTCGCGGTTGTCAGCAACCTCGATCTTATCAAAAAGAAACGTGGATTAACAATGATATTGTACAAGCATATACTAAATTACATCAATTAAAACAGGCACACAGCATCGAAGTTTGGCACAATCACCAATTAATTGGTGGTGTGTATGGTGTCATGACGGATCATATATTCTGCGGTGAATCAATGTTTTCTTTACGACAAAACGCGTCAAAGGTCGCTCTGTACGCTCTTTGCAAGCTTTTAAGCCAGCATGATATTGCGCTGATTGACTGCCAGATCCCCAATGATCATCTTATTTCATTGGGGGCTCAAAAAATGCGACGTTCTGATTTTTTAACCTATTTATCAACTAAACCTCAACAAAAATCGAGTACAATAAATTGGCACCCTCAAAATTTAAATTATTAGTGATAAGGTAAAGATAAGAGAACAATGACTAAACAAACCCATTTACCCATGGCTATTACCCAACAGTTTAATTGTAGCTATGTGCCAAATAAAACAGAACAACTGATTTTTATCCAGTCAGAGCATCCATTATCTGCTCACTTTTATCAGCAGTTAATGGCGAAAGGGTTTAGGCGCAGTGGCAATGATGTTTATCGACCGCATTGCCCACAATGCAGTGATTGCCAAAGTTTAAGAATTTCAGCTCAGGATTTTGTGCCTTCAAAGAGTCAAAAAAGAATCATTAATAAAAATAAATTATTTGAAGTAAAAATTGTAACCGAAATAAAGCCTAGCTATTACCCTTTATATCAGCGATACATTCGATCCCGCCATCAAGATGGCAGTATGTTTCCTCCCTCGGAAGATCAGCTTAATAGTTTTACCCAATGCAGCTGGATGAATATTCAATTTATTGAGCTCTATCAAGAACACCAACTTATTTCTGTTGCCGTCATCGATCGCACGCCTCAAGCTATTTCGGCGGTCTACACTTTTTTTGACCCCGACTTAGATAAATTATCATTGGGGAGCTATAATATTTTATTACAATTGACCCTAGCGCAAGAAAACAATATCGAATTCGTTTATCTCGGTTATTTCATAAATGACTGTGATAGCATGAAATATAAACAAAAATTCATGCCTCACCAGCGTTTTATCAACGATAGTTGGATTATCTTCAAAAAATAGTGTTCAAACCTTTACACGACCGCCTTTTTACGTCATTATTTGCGCCCATAAATTCCCCGCATTAATTCGCTTAGTATTTGGGCGATATAGCATCAATCGACAGGAACAAGTCTGAATGGCTAAAGAAGATAACATTGAAATGCAAGGCACTGTGCTAGATACCCTACCTAACACAATGTTCCGAGTGGAACTTGAAAATGGTCATGTGGTAACAGCACACATTTCAGGTAAAATGCGCAAAAACTACATTCGTATTCTTACTGGTGATAAAGTAACAGTACAATTAACTCCTTATGATCTTAGTAAAGGTCGTATCGTATTCCGTGCGCGTTAAAACCAACTCGGTTAATTAAGTATTTTAATATTTAATTCCCAATAAAAAAGCCCATCACTTGATGGGCTTTTTGAGTATTAAGGGCAGAATAAGTTACTTAATGTCTTCGGTTAAGTTCAAAGCAACATATTTGAAGCTTAATTTATCATCTCTAATGTCGACTTCTACCGTACCGCCTTTACTAAGCTCGCCAAATAATAGTTCATTGGCCATTGGCTTTTTAAGGTGCTCTTGAATCACACGAGCCATCGGACGTGCCCCCATCGTTTTGTCATAACCGTTGGTGACTAGCCACTCTCGTGCTGCGCTGGTGATTTCTAACGTCACATGTCGAGCATCAAGTTGTGCTTGAACTTCAACAATAAACTTATCGACCACCTGTTCAATCACAATCAGATCTAAATGGTTAAACCACACAATCGCATCTAAACGGTTACGAAATTCAGGAGTAAACTCCCGTTTAATTTCTTGCATTGCATCCGATGAATTGTCTTGCGCTTTAAAGCCGATCGCTTGACGTGCGGTATGACTAACACCAGCATTGGTTGTCATCACCAGAATAACGTTCCTAAAATCAGCAACACGGCCATTATTATCGGTTAGGTTACCATGGTCCATCACTTGCAATAAAAGATTGTAGACGTCGCTGTGAGCCTTCTCTATCTCATCCAATAAAACAACACAATGTGGATGCTTGCGCACAGCATCAGTTAACAGGCCGCCTTGGTCATAACCAACATAACCAGGAGGTGCACCAATGAGGCGGCTAACGGTATGACTCTCTAAATATTCCGACATGTCGAAACGTATTAGTTCAACCCCTAGGCTTTTAGCTAACTGTTTACAAATCTCAGTTTTACCAACCCCAGTAGGACCGGCAAATAAGAATGAGCCAATAGGTTTATCTTCATTGCCAAGGCCTGAGCGTGACAAACGAATCGCAGACGTTAATTTTTCAATCGCAGGATCTTGACCAAACACCACTAACTTAAGATTACGGTCTAAGTTCTCAAGCAATTTAATATCGGAAGATGAAACTGATTGCTCAGGGATCCGAGCCATTCTAGCAATAATTTCTTCAATTTGAGCGACATCAATAATTGGATTGCGATCTTGATTACCCTTCATCGCCAATCTCGCGCCCGCTTCATCGATAACATCAATTGCTTTGTCCGGTAAAAAGCGTTCAATGATATATTTAGACGAAAGTTTTGCGGCGGCACGCATCGCGCCCTTGGTATAAGTCACCTTGTGATGAATCTCATAACATTTGCGCAATCCCATTAATATTTCAGTGGTATCTTCAATACTCGGTTCGACAATATCAATTTTCTGGAAACGACGGGCTAAGGCACGATCTTTTTCAAACACTCCAGAAAATTCTTGATAAGTGGTCGCGCCGATACAACGTAATTTACCACTAGATAATAATGGTTTCAGTAAATTAGAAGCATCCATCATGCCACCAGAAGCAGCGCCAGCACCAATAATCGTATGAATTTCATCGATAAACAAAATAGAATCAGGTTGCTGTTCGAAATCTTTTAACACTGCTTTAAAGCGTTTTTCAAAATCACCACGGTATTTAGTACCGGCTAAGATAGCGCCCATGTCTAAAGAGTAAATAACATGACCAGCAATAATATCTGGCACTTCATTTTTAATAATTCGATATGCAAGTCCTTCGGCAATAGCGGTTTTACCCACCCCAGCCTCCCCCACTAATAACGGATTATTTTTACGACGACGAGACAAGACTTGAATGGTTCGTTCAACTTCATTGTGGCGGCCAATTAGTGGATCAATTTCGCCTTTACCAGCCAGTTCATTAAGGTTGGTCGCGTATTTAGTCAATGCATCGGTATTTTTTTGCTCATCGGGCCCCTCTAATTGTTCAACATCATCAGCATCGCCAATCACTTCACCATCTTTACCGATGCCGTGAGAAACATAGTTAACAATATCTAACCGTGAGATGTCAGATTTTTTCAGCAAATAAGAAGCTTGAGATTCTTGTTCACTAAAGATCGCCACTAATACATTAGCACCGGTCACTTCACTGTTGCCTGAGGATTGAACATGAAAGACCGCACGTTGCAATACGCGTTGAAAACCTAGGGTCGGTTGGGTCTCGCGGTCTTCATCACCCTCGCCAATCAACGGGGTTGTTTCTTCAATAAAACATTGAATTTCTTTTTGCAATGAGATGATATCAGCACCACAAGCTAAGAGAGCCTCTTTAGCTGAGTCATTTTCGGTCAGAGCCAGTAACAAATGCTCAACGGTCATAAATTCATGACGCTTAATCCGAGCTTCTCGAAAAGCACTGTTTAACGTTAGTTCAAGCGATTTATTTAGCATCAGCATTTCTCCTTAAATTGTTCTTGTCCGTTTGTCATCATCTTACCTCTTCCATGGTGCATAATAACGGGTGTTCATTTTCCCGAGCACATTGACAAACTTGTTCAACTTTTGTTTCAGCAATATCGGCACTGTATACACCGCAAACCGCTTTACCCTCGTTATGAACAGCCATCATAATTTGAAAGGCTGACTCTTCATTCTTTCCGAAAAAAACTCTTAACACTTCAAGAACAAAATCCATCGGTGTATAATCGTCATTGTTCAAAATTACCTGATACCTCGAAGGCGGTTTTATTGCTTGCTTTTGAGTGTCTTTCTCAAGCACTAACTCAAAATCACTTGAATCACCCATAATTTAATTTTAGACCTTATTTATTATTCGTGTGGAAAATCATAACAATTAATAAAAAATTATTAGATTAATTCTTGACTGTTCTACAGTTTTGTTTAACTATTTTAATATTAATTTCGTATAAATACACCAGAAAACTTATTTTTATAAAAATTAATACCGCTTATTCAATTTGGATGAATGATAGATTATAGAAGGAATTTTAAGAATGGCTACCGGTACAGTTAAATGGTTTAATAATGCTAAAGGCTTTGGGTTTATATGCCCTGACAGTGGTGGAGAGGATGTTTTTGCTCATTACTCTGTAATTGAAATGGACGGATACCGGACATTGAAAGCTGGTCAAGAAGTTCAATATGAACTTCAAAGTGGCCCTAAAGGCGCTCATGCTGAAAAAATAAGCCCAACAAACTAGCACTTTACTACTAGTTAAAAAATGTTGACAGGGAATAATATCTTCCTTGTCGACAAATCTTTTACCAACAAGTCCCCTGATCATTCTGTTATCATTATCAAATAGCCGCATCCATAGCAGAGTACAACGCCATCATGACTAGCAAACCCCTTTCGCTCAACCGTAAGCCAAACAATAATCAGCGGTCAACAACAGCTCATTTCAAAAATAAACGCACACCGTCAGGTGACAGAAAAATTATTTTATTTAATAAACCCTTCGATGTCTTAAGCCAATTTACCGATGGTGATGGCCGACAAACATTAGCGGATTTCATTGATCAAAAGGAAGTTTATGCCGCGGGAAGACTTGACCGTGATAGTGAGGGCTTACTGCTACTCACTAACGATGGGAAGTTACAGGCTAAATTAACTCAACCACAGGCTAAAACATCAAAAACCTACTGGGCGCAAGTAGAAGGAGTTCCGACATCTGAAGCCATTGACCAACTCTGCCAAGGTGTCACCTTAAAAGATGGTTTAACACTGCCCGCTAAAGTAAGACTCATCGAACAACCCCAAAATCTATGGCCTCGAGTGCCACCGATTAGAGAACGTCAGAGCATTCCTACCAGTTGGTTAGAGATTACGATTAACGAAGGCCGTAATCGTCAAGTACGACGTATGACGGCACATATCGGACACCCAACATTACGTTTAATTCGTTACCGCGTTGGCAACTGGACTATCGATGGCCTGGATAATGGAAAATACAGAGCAGTATGAACCAACGCTATCAGCCTTTTGTCACTGTTGCAGTCATCGTAGAGAGCCAAAATCAGTTTCTGTTGGTTGAAGAAATCCCCGTTGGCAGTGCTCAAATAACATTCAATCAACCGGCGGGTCACCTCGAGGCTAATGAAAGTGTCGTTGCCGCTGCCGAGCGTGAATTACTGGAAGAAACTGGCTTAAATGTGACCATTAACGAGTTTGTTGGGGTATATCAATACTTTTTACCCGACAAACAGTTTATTCGGTTTACTTTTAAGGTTGCTCTCGATAGCCCTGTGGCAATTATTCCTCAAGATCGGCAAATTATTGCTGGGCATTGGTTTAGCCTCGAGCAAATAAAGCAACTTCCTAATCTACGTAGCCCATTAGTGGTGCAATCGATTGAAGATTATTTACGTCAAGGCACCCAAAATACCGAATTATTGTTGAAACAGTTTAAAGCCGAAAATTAGCAACAGCTTAACTACCACATTTCCAGCCTTTGTGTTAAAATCTGCGCCCGAAAAACAGCAAACTCACGTTAACTCGATCACAGTTTTGAGCATAAACGTGAGATTTTAGTGAAAAACAAGGTTCAACATGTCAGATACGGCAAGCAAAAAAGTTATCGTTGGTATTTCCGGCGGCGTCGATTCATCAGTCTCAGCATACTTGCTTCAACAGCAAGGTTATCAAGTTGAAGGTCTTTTCATGAAAAATTGGGAAGAAGACGACACCGATGAATACTGCTCTGCCTCTGAAGATTTAGCCGATGCGCAAGCCGTTTGTGACAAACTCGGCATTGAACTTCACAGCATCAATTTTGCCGCTGAATATTGGGACAATGTCTTTGAGTATTTTCTTGCAGAATATAAAGCCGGTCGCACCCCAAATCCTGACATTATTTGTAATAAAGAAATCAAGTTTAAAGCATTCTTAGAGTTTGCTGCCGAAAGCCTTGGCGCCGATTATATCGCGACGGGCCATTATGTGCGCCGCCGCGAAGTCGACGGTCAATGGCAATTATTACGCGGCCTTGACGACAACAAGGATCAAAGCTATTTCCTTTACACTTTAGGCAGTCAACATCTTGCGAAAACGTTATTCCCGGTTGGTGAGCTAGAGAAACCACGGGTGCGTGAAATTGCGCTAGAGCAAGGCTTAGTCACACACAATAAAAAAGACTCAACCGGGATCTGTTTTATCGGCGAGCGAAAATTTAAAGATTTTCTATCAAAGTATTTACCTGCTCAACCCGGCGACATCGAAAGTTGCGAAGGCGAAGTGGTTGGTAAACATCAAGGTTTGATGTATCACACTTTAGGCCAGCGCAAAGGGTTGCACATTGGTGGTTTAAGCAAGCATGGCGATGCGCCATGGTATGTGGTTGATAAAGATATGGCACGTAATGTCTTAATCGTTGGTCAGGGTAGCGATCATCCTCGCCTATTTTCAAATGGTTTATTGGCCAGCCAATTAGATTGGACCGACCGAGTGGGACCGCAGAAAATCACCAAGCTAACGGTTAAGACACGTTATCGCCAACAAGATATTCCTTGTACATTATACCCAGCGGGACCGGATCAAATTCGGGTTATTTTTGATCAGCCACAAAGTTCAGTCACCCCTGGTCAATCGGCAGTGTTTTATGTCGATGAAGTATGTATTGGTGGCGCTATCATTGACCAAACAATCTGCGATTAAGGACAGAAAAACACCATGAGCGATAATAAAAACAATCAAGTACTAGCCTTTGCAGCCATGTGTCAATGTGCCCAGTTGGTTCATAACATTGCCCGCACGGGTACCATTGACAATCAACAGTGGCAAGTGTGTGTTAATAGTTTAGTGATTACCGACCCTGAAAATGCCACGGATATCTACAGCTCAAGTGCCGATTTATTTTTAGGCTTTAAAACCCTAATCGCCCAACTTTCTGATAACAATGATAATCGTAGTGTCGAAGTGACCAAGTATGTCGCTGGCTTAATCGCGCTAGAGCGCAAATTAATGAAATCACCTAAATCCTTGGCGATGATGTCGCAACGGGTTGATCAAGTGAAACGTCAATTGCATCATTTTACGGTCAACGATCCAGCGGTCATCGCTAACTTTGCCAGTATTTATAGCGATATTATTAGCCCGTTAGGGTCAAAGATTCAAATCAGTGGCGTGCCTGAGCAGTTACAACAAAAAATTATTCAAGAAAAAATTAGAGCTTTATTACTGGCTGGCATTCGCGCCGCAGTACTATGGCGTCAAATGGGTGGCAAACGCCGCCATTTACTACTCGCACGTAAAGAGTTAGTAACAAATGCACAGCAACAACTTAATCGAATTTAAATTTTAAAAGTTATTGAGGATACATCTATGCAACTTTCTGCATTAACAGCAGTTTCTCCAATTGATGGTCGTTACGGTAGTAAAACCTGCGAACTTCGGGCCATTTTTAGCGAGTTTGGTTTAACCAAATACCGGGTTGAGGTCGAAGTACGTTGGTTACAGAAATTAAGCCAAACGGCAGCAATTACTGAAGTGCCAAGCTTTAGTGACGAAGCCAATGCAGTACTTGACGCTATTGTGGCTAATTTTAGTGAAACAGATGCGGCGCGCGTTAAAGAAATTGAGCGCACCACTAACCACGATGTTAAAGCCGTAGAATATTTTTTGAAAGAACAAGTGGCTAGCACTCCAGAATTACACGCAATCAATGAGTTCATTCATTTCGCTTGTACCTCTGAAGACATTAACAACTTGTCTCATGCCTTAATGTTGCGTACTGGTATCAGCGATGTTTTTAATCCTTATGCTCAAAAATTACTTGATGCGATTAAAGCCCACGCAATTGATTATAAAGCAATCCCTTTACTATCTCGTACTCATGGTCAGCCAGCTTCACCTTCGACAATGGGTAAAGAATTTGCCAATGTTTACATGCGTCTACAGCGTCAATTCGATCAAGTACAAAAAATTGAATTCTTAGGTAAAGTGAACGGCGCTGTCGGTAACTACAATGCTCACTTAAGTGCTTATCCTGAAGTTGACTGGCATCAGTTCGCTAATGAATTTGTCACGTCATTAGGGCTAACGTGGAATGCTTACACCACTCAAATCGAGCCCCATGATTACATTGCTGAATTATTCGATGCAATTGCGCGCTTTAACACGATTTTATTAGATTTTGACCGTGATGTTTGGGGTTACATTTGTTTAGGCCACTTTAAGCAAAAAACCATTGCTGGTGAAATTGGTTCATCCACCATGCCACACAAAGTTAACCCTATCGATTTCGAAAACTCGGAAGGTAACTTAGGACTTGGCAACGCGATCATGAATCACTTAAGCCAAAAATTACCCGTATCACGCTGGCAACGTGATTTAACCGATTCAACGGTATTACGTAACTTAGGCGTTGGTTTGGCCCATGCGATTATCGCCTATCAGTCAACGTTAAAAGGCTTGAGTAAACTAGAAATCAATGAAGAAGCCCTGCGTGCTGACTTAGACAAAAACTGGGAAGTACTGGCTGAACCAGTACAAACCGTGATGCGCCGTTACGCCGTAGAAAAGCCTTACGAAAAGCTCAAAGAGCTAACCCGTGGCAAGCGTATTAACAGCCAGGATTTAGCGGTCTTCATCGATAATCTTGAGATCCCGCAAACAGCTAAAGACCAATTAAAAGCCATGACACCTGCTAACTACATTGGCCGTGCTATCGCTTTTGTTGATGATATCGCATAATATCTCTCGCAATCTCGATTAATTATTAAAAAGGCAATGGATTTCCATTGCCTTTTTGTTTGGAACATAACATGTACACTGTCAATTTAAATGATTTAACCCCTGAACAATTTTTAGCCCAATACTGGCAAAAAAAACCATTACTCATTCGAGGTGGATTCACTGATTTTAAAGATCCCATCAGCGCTGACGAGTTAGCAGGATTGGCGATGGAAGAACAAATTGAATCTCGATTAGTATGGCAAAAAGATGGACAGTGGCAGGCCGAACACGGCCCCTTTGAGGATTACTCCCATTTAGGTGATAAAGATTGGTCGCTACTGATTCAGGGAACCGATCATTTCGACGCCGATGTCGCCGAACTAATCCGACCCTTTCGTTTTATTCCCAATTGGCGAATCGATGATGTGATGGTTAGTTTTGCCACACCAGGTGGCGGTGTCGGGCCTCATGTTGATAATTATGATGTTTTTATTATTCAAGGCAGTGGTAAGCGTCATTGGCAAGTGGGTAGTAACGAAAAATTAACCGAAGTTGTTGCCCACCAAGCGCTACTACATGTTGAGACATTTGACCCCATTATTGATGTTGAACTCATGCCCGGTGATATCTTATATATTCCGCCAGGTTTCCCGCATCAAGGCGTTGCTATTGAGCCATCAATGAGTTTTTCCGTTGGCTTTAGAACCACCTCCAAAGCACATTTGTTTAGCGCTTTAGCCGATCATATCATCGACAATCAGTTAAATACTGATATGGTGATTGATCCCTATCGTCAAGTAACCACTAAGCCGGGATTACTAGACCAACAAGATTTTGACAATTTAAAACAATCACTCAAAGAAGTGATTAACGACGATCAAAAACTCGCTGATTTTTTTGGCCAACATTTTAGTCAAGCCAAACATGAGTTAGATCTTGAACCGCTTGAAGATGATTTTTCCACCGATGAACTACTTGAAGTACTGCAAAACGATCAACAATTAATTCGTATTGGCGGTTTACGCAGCGTCTATCTTATTGATGCTTTAGCTGAAGGTAGTATTTACATCAACGGTGAAAAATTTATGCTAAGTGAAACGCTTAGTCCCGCATTGCAATTATTTGCAGATCATAGCGAATTGTCTTATCAGCAACTCGCCCCTTGGCTTAAGCAACCTGAGTTTGTCACTTTTGTATCGCAATTAATCAATGCCGGATATTGGTATATAACTGAGTAACGGAGTAATTTTGTCCAGTGATTTGACCGCCATGTCAGCAACATGGCACCAACATCGAGATTCTCTTAAATCATTAAGAACCTTAATCAATGTCACTGAATTAAGGGTCCCTCATGATGTTGAATTTGATAGTAAAGATCCACATGCTAAGCATGTTCTCATTCAACATCAACAACAACCGATTGCTTGCGGCCGTATCACCACCACTGGTGTTATTAGTCGAATTTGTGTGCTGAAAAGTCATAGGCAACTTGGACTCGGCGCGTTAGTGCTCAAAAAATTAGTTGAGTTTGCCGCCGATGATCAGGTGGAACGAGTTAGCTTATCGGCCAAATTAGATACTATCGATTTTTACGCTCAATACGGGTTTACACCCCATGGTCAGGTCTTTATGTCGGCGGGAGTCCCTCGCCGCCATGCAATTGGCAATACCGAACATATTTTGAAAAATATTTAATCTACTCTTATAACAATTTGCTATAAATTTTTCTTTACACTTCACCACCAAACTATTCCCTCACAAAAGATAGCGCTTACTCAATACAGGTGCTATCTTGCGGACAAATAATAATTCTGGAGTGCCAACGTGGCTTTATTCAACCTTCCTGCTTTTGACAACCATGAGCAAGTATCATTTTACACCGATCAAGCAACTGGCTTAAAGTCAATTATCGCGATACACGACACAACGTTAGGCCCTGCGGTCGGCGGTTGTCGGATGTGGAATTATGCTTCTGATGAAGAAGCCCTGACTGATGTATTGCGCTTGTCTCGTGGTATGACTTATAAGAATGCGGTCGCTGGTCTAAAAATGGGCGGTGGTAAATCGATCATTATTGGCAATGCGCAAACCGATAAAACCCCTGAACTATTTTATGCTTTTGGGCGAGCGGTACATACTCTGGGTGGTCGTTACTACAGCGCTGAAGATGTCGGGATCACTACGCAAGATATCATGCATGCGAATCAAGAAACCCCTTACATGGCTGGACTTGAAGGTAAAAGTGGCGATCCTTCCCCTTTTACTGCCCTAGGAACATTTTTAGGGATTAAGGCGGCGGTGAAATATCAATTAGGTAAAGATTCATTAGTAGGGATCAAAGTCGCCATTCAAGGCTTGGGTCACGTTGGATACTATTTGTGCAAGCACTTACATCAAGCGGGGGCTAAACTCATTGTCACGGATCTCAATCAACAATCATTGACTCGGGTGGCCAACGAATTTAATGCCACAGTGGTTGGCTTAGATGAAATTTATAGCCAAGATGTCGACGTCTATGCCCCTTGTGCTTTAGGAGCGACCATTAATGATCAAACTATTGATGTATTTAAGGCAAGCATTATTGCCGGTTGCGCTAACAATCAACTCGCCGAAGTACGCCATGGTGAAATACTCAAAGAAAAAGGTATTTTGTATGCTCCTGATTATGTGATTAATGCAGGTGGCATCATTAATGTGTCTTTTGAAAATGATTATGATCTTAATAAATCAACGGCCAAAGTTGAACAAATCTACGGGACATTAACGGACATCTTTAAAGAGGCCAGTGCTCAAAAGGTTCAAACGGCACAAATCGCTGATGAATTAGCACGCAAAATTATTAGCCAGGCTAAAAATAAATAACAGACAATGTTGCTCAAGACTGCCCTATACCTTAAAATTAAGGGCTACTTTGATTTAATCACCGAAAAACAAATATAGATTGTAAAAAGTCCTGTAATATCATATACTAAACCATGATCTTCCAAATATTTGGATTTTCATTGGATTGGATTTGAAATGACAGATTACAACACATCAATATCAAATTTCGATGGTCAAAAAATACCTGATGCTATCGTCACCCCTGTTTGGATTTATGATGTCGATAATTATCGGATTTGTTGGGCCAACAGCAGTGCATTATCATTATGGAATGCGGCCAATAAACAAGATTTATATCAACGAGATTTATCAACCGATATTAGTCAAGCGACGGACCGGCAATTGCAACAATTAGCAATTGATGTTCAAGAAAAATCGCAATCTATCTGGTGGACTCTCTATCCCAATAACACACCAAAACAAACCTACATTCGTTTTAGCTCAATCGATTCAACCACTAAGTCCTCATTATTGTTGTGTGAAGCAACCGTCACCAAAGATGAAGTAGAATGTAGTACCTCTTTTAATGTTGGAAAAAACTTTTCTTCACTTTATGATAAGACAGGTAAATTAATCAGCTGTAACCCTAATTTTAAAGCTTTTTATGGTGATGGTTATTTAGATTTTTTTGAAGTATTAGAGATGGAACTTGAGCAATTAAATCAACAAATGGCAGGAAAAAACCAAATAGAGCTTGAGCGTCAGATTATTGCTAAGGGCAGGATCTACTGGTTTAACTTTCAAATAAAATTTTTTGTCAGTGACAATAAGTATTTAATTGTTCAAGAAAATATCACCGAACGGAAAACTCAAGAGCACAAATTTTTACACCTAGCCTATCATGACCAACTGACCGGACTGCTTAATCGTTACGGCTTAGAAGAGTTTTTAAATTTTCGTTGCCAAAATAAAGCTAAATTCTATTTGTTTTTACTCAATATCGATGCCTTTAAATTAATCAATAACAACTTAGGCCATAAAGTGGGTGATGCAGTGCTAGTCGCCACTGCCAAACGATTAGTAAAGCAATTACCGGCTAAATACCATTTAGGTCGCTATGGGGGCGATGAGTTTATTGTCATTGTGCCTGCTGACGATGACACGCAATCGGTTGAAGCCATAATTCAATTAATCATTGATACCATCGCCCTGCCTTTAATAGAATTAGACAGTATTCAACTAACCGCCAGTATTGGGACGGCAACCTTTCCCGATGATGCTAAAGATCCAACATCATTAATTATGTATGCTGACACCGCCATGTATAAGGCAAAGGAACTTGGTTCCCGTAGTTATTGTAGTTTTGCCAAGCAGATGAGCCTTGAAATTCAACGGCGTTCAGCATTGCAGCAGGGTTTAAAGCAGGCCTTGCTATTCGAGGAGCTAATTCCGCTTTACCAGCCTATCGTTAACATGAAAACCAATGAACTGATTGGCATGGAAGCATTATTAAGCTGGGATAGTCCATTACTCGGTAGTGTCGCACCGCAGGAGTTTGTACCAGAGGCCGAACGCAGCGGCATGATGAACGATATTGGCCAATGGATTTTAACCAAAGCCTGTCAGCAGTGTTTAATTTGGCATCATTTATCCGGTAAAAAATTATCGTTGTCAGTTAATGTTTCTGCAATTCAACTAACGGATGTTTTTATTGATACACTTGACGAAGTTCTTGTTAATACTGGTTTTCCAGCCACCAGTTTGATTTTAGAATTAACTGAATCAATCTTTTTATTAAATATAAATCAAGTCATTAAGCGATTAAAAACCATTAGTTCCCGAGGCATTAGAATTTGTATTGATGATTTTGGCACGGGGTACTCATCGCTGTCTTATATCCATAAACTACCAATCGATGCCATCAAAATCGATCGCTCATTTATTGCAGATATCGACTCGAGTGATGTCGTGATCGAAGCCACTATTGCCATGGCTAATAAATTAAATTTAAAAGTAGTGGCCGAAGGGATTGAAAATCAACATCAGTTAGAGCGGATGCTGCGCTACCCTAATCTGCTGGCTCAGGGGTTTTATTACAGCCGCCCGGTCAACGCGCAAGATTTTGAACATTTATCGTTATTCAATCAATTAAAAAGGTTGAAGAATAAAAACCAGTCCTAATAAGAGCCTAAGCTAAATTGTTGTCCTTTAGAGATGATATTCAGTGTATTGGTGGTGGGGGCGTCCTGTGCTACCCTAATCAAATGATAATAAACTTGGCGCGAAATTAATGCGTCGAGACCTCGCCACAAACTCACATAAGGGCGTTGCTCATCACCTTTAAGCAAAAGAGGGTATTGCGCTGATAATAGAATGCGGTCGCCAATATTAGATAACAGCCACACCTCTTGTTGCGGGGTATTTGGCTCAGTAATTTCAAAATCAACAATCACGAATGGGGCGTCGACCACGTTAATCGCAATTTTTTCACCGGGGGTAATCAAGAAATATTCTTGTTCTATCTTAATCAATATTTTAGCAAACAAACGAACCATTTTAGCTCGTTTAATGACCTCCCCTTCATGATGCCACTGGCCATTAACATCGATAACCATGTCCATGGTTTGGCACAGTTCTGGATGCCATTTCTCGAGCGGATAAGCATCACCCGATAAAGCGGTATCATTTTGTGCCAATTGCGATATATCGATCATCATTTTCTCTCTTTATAAAGGGCTAGCAAAAATTTCAACTGGGGGCTGGCTGACAAGGATTACGTAAATATAGCATGTTTTAGTACCCTTGCAGCCCCACCTAAAGCTTTAACGTATTAATTAGACCCTTTGATTATTGAACAACTATCGTTTCGAACTTAATCAGTACAAAAATAAAACACTTGTTCTATTTGTTTTACATTTTAGTGTTTTTTCGATATATTGCGCCGAATTCGAGTTTTTGCTCTAAATAATCAGGTCTAATCAATGAAACATAATAATTTTAAATATTCATTACTAGCATTTGCCATCGCAACTAGTTTACCGCTCACTGCCAATGCCGCAGGATTTAAGTTATACGAACAATCAACCAGTGCCATGGGTAATGCCTATGCAGGTCGCGGCGCACAAATCACTGACGCCAGTGTCGGTTATACTAATCCTGCCGCATTTGTATTGCTCAATCAGGCACAATTTTCTGTAGGTTTAAACGTAGTAAGCGTTAGCGCTGACTATACTAATGCCTCAGCCACCAGCGCTAAAGGTGCTGCCGTGGCTGGTCCTAAAAATGGTGACATCAATGGTATATCTGCCATTCCTCACTTTCATTACTATCAACCCATTAGCGATGATTTAGGATTTGGTTTTTCGGTCGCAGTCCCCTTTGGAACCTCAAGTGATTATGATCAAGACTTTGTCGGTCGTTATTTTGCCCAAACAACTGAATTGCAAACTATCGCCTTTCAGCCGGCCCTAAGTTATAAAATCAATGAACAATTAGCTATTGGTGCCGCTGTGGCCCTTAATTATGCGTCTGGTACCTTAAGTAAATTTAAAGATCATGGTGGCTTGTGTGAAACAGGCGCTGCTGTAAATGGTCCCTATGCAATGTTTACCAAAGGCGCATTTAGTAACGTCGAACAAACCGCCTACTGTGACAGTGTTTATGAAGTGTCAGGAGACGATTTGCAGTTTAGCTATACCCTAGGGATTCATTACTCAGTAAACGATAGCTTGCGATTAGCATTGAGTTATCATAGTGAAGTGGATTATACCCTTGAGGGGGACTCGACAATCAATAATACGCCACTCACCGGTGAATTTGTAAAATACACCAATAATCCACAGCAATACCACACACTACCGACTATTGCAGGCGTGCTTGATGGGCAAAAAATGCCAGTGATTGATTTAACCACTGGCAAGCTGGCGATTAACGATCCAAAAACTGAAAAATCTAAGCTTGGATTACACACACCCAAAAGTGTCATCATTAGTGTCGATGGTGATATCAACAATGAATTTTCATTACAATTTAGCGCTATTTGGACCCAATGGAGTAAATTTACTGACATCACCGTATTATCTGATGACTCAGTACCAAGTATTAGTGGTAGTACACAGCAATCGCAAAACCTCAATAGCGATGGTTTTATCGGATTTATTCCTGAGAATTGGCATAATGCATGGGCATTCTCAGCTGGCGCTAACTATAAATACTCAAACAACCTAACTTTAAAGTTAGGGCTAGCCCGTGATAATTCGCCGGTTGACGACAATTTCCGCAGTGCCAGAATTCCAGCAGATGACCGTACTTGGGTAACCGTTGGTGCTCATTATCAAACGGCGAAGACTTGGAGTGTCGATGTGGCAGCTGGTATGATGTTTATGGATAATAGTAAGGTAGTTGACCATGAATACAATGCGCAAACCAACCGTATTTATGCATCAAGCTACCAAGCTGATTACGACATCAATGCTTACGTGATGTCGCTACAATTTAACTATTATTTATAATCTGTTAACCACTTTAAAACAAAAAAAGCTCAGGATAATCCTGAGCTTTTTTCATTTCAATCGGTTATGATGACCCTCATTTTAACGACAGAGAGCACCCAATGCGTTTACTTTTAGCTTTAATTTTCCCCTGGTTACAATTTTTCACTATCGGTCGCCCAATAGCTGGGATTATCTGCTTGATTTTACAATGTACCCTTATAGGCTGGATCCCAGCGGCCATTTGGTCTGTCTATGCGTTAAGCCAATACAAAACCGATAAAAAAATTGAAGATGCATTAGGTAAATAACCTGAGTAAAGGATAACTTTAAGGTTTTTCATGATAACGATAATGAAAAACCTTTAATCCCTTCTCGGGATCTATCTCTTTAAACACCTCAGGGTTTTCAATCTGAGCAACCAACTGACACTGTGGCGCATGCTCGCTCATTAAGTCGCTAATAAAGTCCCGTCCTAATTCAGGTGAATTCAAACACACCAACAAATCAGCACCATCACTGGCTAAATCTGGTATTTTTCGCAACAACTTGGCGTAATCTTTCGCCGCCGTAAAACTGCCCCATTGATTAGTGGGTGGATCAAAAATAATAGTTTGATAACGACCGTAGCGTTTCAATTTACCCCAAGACTTAAAAATGTCATGACGGAAAAATTTCACTTTAGTGAGATCAAGCTTATTGAGTTGATGATTGATTTTCCCTAGTTTTAGCGCCCCGTGGCTCATATCAATATTAATAACTTGCTCAGCCCCTGCGCGCAAAGCGGCGACCGAAAACGAACAACTGTAGGAAAATAGATTGAGCACGTTACGGCCTTTGGCATGTTGTTCCATCCAACGACGGCCGTTAGCCATATCTAAAAACAAACCATTGTTTTGACCATCGAGTAACTTTACTTGATATTGAATATCAGCTTCAGAGACTTGACTTACACTGGGTTGCTCACCGAAAACAACCTCGACTGGCGATTTATCAAGATAACGGCGTTGGACTAATAAGGCTCCCTGATGATCAGGGTAAACAGCCTTAATCACCGCAATTAATTCCGCTTCAAACGACTCGGTTGACTGATGAAACAGGGTGATAAAAATACTTGAGGGAAAATAATCAATCGTCACCTGCTCTAAACTAGGAAAACACTTACCACGCCCATGAAATAACCGCTGTGCCTGTTGGCCCAACGGTGTTTTATTCAGCTCATCGATAAGCTGATCTAGATTAACTGTCATATGAATTTTAAATACATCTTAAAAAAGACGATTATAGCAATCACTTTTCAACATCGCCACCCAATAACAGCGCCAACCATCGACTTGAGTTATTCGACTCCAAACCAATTTTTAAAATCATCGTTAATGGCACTGACAACAACATCCCAACAGTTCCTAATAACCAGCCCCAAAAAATCAGAGACAAGAATATAACCAGGGTTGATAATCCGAGTCCTTTTCCTAAGAATCTCGGTTCAACCACATTGCCCATCACCAAATTAACCATCACATACAAACCGACAACACCACCCGCCCACGCAGGTCCTAACTGAATTAACGCTAATAAAACCGCTGGCAATGCAGCAATAATAGAGCCGATATTAGGAATATAATTTAATAAAAACGCAAGTACTCCCCATAACACCCAGTAATCAAGTCCAATCGCCCACAGCGACAAGCTAATAATTAAACCCGTGCCAATACTGACCATCGTTTTAATCGCTATATATTGATTAACGGAATTTAAAAATTGATCAATTTGTGCCAAACGCATGTCAGGATCATCTAACGCAAAATGTAATTTTTTCGGCATGCCATCGGATTCGGCCAACATAAAAATCACCGTTAATAAAATCAAGAAAAAGTTCGCCATCACCCCGCTTAAGCTATTTAGCAATGTTGTTGCCATACCCATCGCAACGCCGGGATCAAAATACTCGTATAATGTATCCATATTAAGCGGAAAATTATTGTCAGCCAAAAACTTGGAAAATCCCGAGAACCGCTCACTCAATTGGGCCTGATATAAGGGTAATTGTGCGCTAAAGCCATTTACCGCTTTCCCCACTAATCCTGCCAATGACATCCCTGCAAGCACCACAAACACAATGATTAACGCGATTGCGATGCCTTTGGGGATTTTAACCTGCATCATCGACTTTAAGATCGGATTACAAATAATCGCAATAAACACCGACAAGAAAAAAGGCACCAGCACGACACTGGCGGTTTTTATTCCGGCCAACACAATGACAATGGCCGCTAATAACACCGCCGTTTTTAATGAAGGAGATAATTCTAACTGTTTCACACATAAACCCTGTTTTAGACAACAACAATTAATTTAACCAGTTATGGTTGCAATAACAATCATAAACCGCCTTAATAGACGATATAACAACCAATCAGAGAAATTAAATGAATAGTGAATTAGCGATCATAAAAATTAAAAATTTAAGATTACGCACTTATATCGGCATTAATGACGATGAAATAGCCAATCGTCAGGACGTGATAATCAATGTCGAAATTCATTATCCGGCCGAAAAAGCCACCATGAGTGACAACATGGATGATGCCTTAAATTATCGTACCATCACTAAAGAAATTATTAGTTTAGTTGAAAATAACCGTTTTGGTTTACTCGAGAAATTAACCAACGATGTCCTCACTATTGCCAGTAATCACCACTGGGTTACTCATTGTTATGTTGAAGTCGATAAACCCCACGCATTACGCTTTGCTGATTCAGTGTCATTAAAATTAGCCTTTAGTCGTTAAGGTTAAATTTCCCATTAACTTGTTGATTCTTTAATATGGTTTATACTAAGTTCCAACTAATGGAAAGTATAAATTAAGGATGTTATTGTCCATGCCACCGCTGTTATATTTGTGTCACCGTATCCCTTTCCCCCCCAACAAAGGGGATAAAATTGCAACGTTTAACTTACTGAAATTTTTAGCTAAACATTATCAAATACACTTAGGCTACTTTATTGATGATCCATTCGATCAGCAATATATTAAAGAACTAGTACCCTATTGTGCGTCGTCTTTTGAGCTCGATATTTGCGATCGTCGACAAGCAGTTAGTGGCGTTAAAGCCTTGTTGATGGGTGAAAGTATCTCAACCACCCATTATCATTCTAAACAGTTTCAAGCATGGGTTGACCAAACGATAAAACAACATAACATTCAAAAGTTCTTCGTTTATTCGTCGGCAATGGCGCAATTTATTGATCATCCGCGTTATAAAAAAAATACTCGAATTCTGAATATGACCGATATTGACTCCGACAAATGGCGTCAATATGCGTTAGCTAAGCCTTGGTACTCGAAATGGATTTATAACCGAGAGCATCATCAACTGGCTAAATTCGAACAAAAAATATTGCAACATTTCGATGTAGTCACCTTAGTGACCGAGCAAGAAAAACAGTTATTTTGTCAAATGTCACCATCAGCGTTAACGTCTAAAATCCATACAGTCACCAACGGGGTCGACACCGATTATTTCAACCCCGATGCTCAATTTGATAAGTCAATTCCACAGCCGTTAATGTCACCCGCATTGTGCTTTACTGGCGCCATGGACTATTGGGCGAATGTTGATGCGATGGTGTGGTTTTGTCAGCAAGTGTGGCCGCTGGTACGCGCCAAACATCCGCAGTGTCAATTTTATATAGTCGGTGGCAATCCCCCGAAAAAAGTTACTGAACTTGCGATATTACCCGGGGTAATAGTGACCGGGCGTGTGCCCGATGTCCGTCCCTATGTTGCTCATGCCAATGTCGTGGTCGCACCAATGAAAATTGCCCGAGGTGTTCAAAATAAAGTACTTGAAGCCATGTCGATGGCTAAAGCAGTCGTCATGACCACGATGGCACAAGAAGGAATCAACACCAACGACAACCAACAAGCATTAGTGCATGATGACGCCAATGACATGGCATCATGCATCAATGACTTACTCGATAGTCCAAACTTAGATTTCACTGAAAATCGGCAATGGATTTTAAAATATTATAGCTGGGATGGTGCCTTACTACATTTACCACAGCTAATTAATGCTCGTTATTCTTAAGGCTGTTGTTGATGAAAGTTTTACATATTCTAGACCATTCTATTCCACTACATAGTGGCTATACTTTTCGTAGTCGTGCTATTTTGCTCGGACAACAAAAATTAGACATCACCACTTGTCATGTCACCAGTCCCAAGCAAGGTGAAGTCACTAGCTTAAAAGAGCAATGTGAAGATCTGACTTTTTATCGCAGCGAGCAACCCAACAGTTTGTTAGCCAGATTACCGATTATTAACCAATTATCAGTCGTTTTTAAGCTGGCAGCTCGCATAAAACAAGTGGCAAAGATTGAACAACCAGAAATATTACATGCTCATAGCCCGGCATTAAATGGATTAGCAGCGCTGATTGCCGCCAAAAGCCTAAAGATTCCAGTAATCTATGAAATAAGAGCTTTTTGGGAAGATGCTGCAGTTGATCACGGCGACTGTGTTGAAGGTGATGTTAGATATCGCCTATCACACTGGCTCGAAACCTACGTGGTGAAACGAGTACAAGCGGTCACAACCATTTGTGAAGGACTACGCAGCGATTTAATCTCCCGTGGTATTGCTAAAGATAAAATTACGATTATCCCTAATGCAGTAAACATTGAATCTTTCCCACAATTGAGCGAGAAATGCAGCAGTTTGCAGCAAAAATTTCAATTAAACGACGCATTTGTGGTGGGTTTTGCTGGCTCATTTTATCAATATGAAGGGCTTGATATTTTAATTAAGGCGCTCGCCATTACAAAAAAAATGGGATTAAACATTAAAGTGTTATTGGTTGGCGGCGGCTTTCAACTCGACAATATTTTAGCCTTAATCGAACAATTGGATCTTAAAAAGGATGTGGTACTCACTGGACGCGTACCACACAGTGAGATAAAAGACTATTACAGTGTGATGGATGTCACCGCACTACCGAGAAAATCAATGCGCCTGACCGAATTAGTCACGCCATTAAAACCGCTAGAAGCAATGGCTTTAGGGGTACCTGTTATTGGGTCTGACATTGGCGGTCACCGCGAACTCATTGAGCACAACAACACTGGTTTATTGTTTGATCCCGACAATCCTCAAGCCCTAGCTGACACGCTCTCATCACTAGTGAATGGCGATATAGATATCAAATCATTAATCACTAATGGCCGGACTTACGTTGAAGAAGTTCGTAACTGGCCAGTATCAATTGCCAACTATCCAAAGGTTTACCGGTCAGTATTATAAATTAAATTAAAAAACAGGGAATGGATCATATGTTTAAAAAAATGGTATTTTCAGCGCTCGTATTAAGCTTAATCAGTTGTACTGCACGCATTAGTGAAAGCAAATTTATTGCCCAAAGCGAATCGGTAACGCCAGCCATCGATCTACCCCATTGGAAAAATGCGTTCCCTAGTCACCATGTTGAACGCTTAACCCTAACCACTACCAACAGCTCAGCCAAATTACAAGGTCTATTGCTGGATAATCCAAACTCTCAAGATGTGATTTTTTTCATTCCGGGCAATGGCATGACCATTACGAAAGCAGGGATGAAAGCCTTTAAAAGATTAGTTGATCTAAACACCGATATTGTATTTTTTGATCGCCGAGGATTAGGCGCCAGTAATGGCCAAGCAACAATCGCAAACCTCATTACTGATTCGGTCGAGAAATTAAATTATATTCGCGATAAACTGCAGCCTGACACGATCATTGTTCACGGTTTTTCACTAGGAAGCTTTATCGCAGGGCAATTGGCAAAGTCCGAGAAAATTGATGCCTTAGTACTTGAGGGCTCAGCAACCAATGTCGATGATTGGATTGATAAGAGTGTTCCTTGGTATACCAAGCCTTTCTTAACGATCGAAATAGATCCTGCGTTTGATACCGTCGACAACAAACTCATTGTCTCAGAGCATTACAGTGGCCCATTGTTGATCATTGGTGGTGAGGACGATGAACAAGTACCCGTCGAATTATCGGTAGCACTCTTTAATGCCAGTCAATCAAGCCATAAAAAACTGATGATTGTTGATGATGCAACTCATGGCTCTATGTTAGATAATTCAGCTGAAATAGTGATTTATCAGCAATTTTTAGCAGCAATGAAATCTCATTAGACATGATTCAATCAAGGAAGATCGGATGTTAAATAAAATTATTATCGCTCATGGCGAATGCATTTGAAGGAATCGCTGACGTAACAATGTCGTTTAGATTAGTTAGGCTCAGTTACCTGAGCCTAAGCAGTGATTTTTTAACCAAAAATCTTTTTCAATAAAGTAATTACGTCATCGATTTTTTTACCGGCTTCAACTTGAGCGACAATCGAGTCTCGTTGCGCTTTTATGAAGTCTTCAATATCCTCACTCGCTAAGACGCGATCAACTAATGCTCCGGCTGATTCCTTCGAACGTCGGGTGTTGCCTGATGTCTTGGCCCGAGCCGGCTTATTCAACAATTTTAAATAATTTGATTTTTGCGCAGTTGTGTCATCGGCATATAACAGCATATCAACTAAGATTGCCCGATGATGCCATAGGAATTGTTCTTCTTCTTGCTCTGGTAATGCCGACTTCCACCAACTCATGTGACGAATAGCAGTAATAATTTGTGACCAGTAACCATCGAAATCATGGTTAGTTATCCGGCGAACTCCTAAACCTTGGCAAATTGGATCTAATTTTGTGCTGGTAATCACTATAAACTGATCCGGGCGACGCATCGCCAACAAGCGCGATGCAGGACCTAAGGTTGGCTTTTCTTCAATTAAAGCGAATGCTTGCACATAATCAGCAATAAACGCTTCATAATGCGCTTGAGTCACTTCACCTTCTAATGGAATATGAGCTAATGCTTGATCTAGCTGCTGTGGCGAGTCCTTTAGAATTTGATGAAAAGCTTTAACGGTTTTAGTGCCACCAAACCATTCACAATCAAAATCGAAAACCATCGGATCGTGGCTCGAAATATGTTTTCCGGCATAACACAGGCGATCTTCATCAATCATTGCCTGCAATGAGCCGGTTTTTAATTTAGCAACATATTCTAGTAACCTCTGACGTTCGGTTAACACTTGAATCTCACTTTGTGCTGTTAAGAAACCGGCATAAAAAGGCCATGGTGCAATCCCAGCCATTCGCAGTTGACTAACACTAATACCGCTGGCTAACAGCTCCGTTAATTTCTTTAACGGCTTCTTCTGATGCTCGTCAAGTAAATCACGATTAACACGGTGACGACAGACATCAATCACTTCGCGACACCAACTGTTAAAATCAGTTGGATGATTGGTCACTTTTACTGCCATCAGGTTTAAAGTCAGTTCTGCCGCCTGCTTTAATGCATTCTGATAAATCACCGTTTCATTACTCGACAATGACATTTTTGATGGGGAAATTAATAAAGTTTTCACAACAACTCCTACTCTGGGTCAACACCATCTGGGTGGTATTTAATAAATCAAAAAATATGCACTTGATCATACGTCCTTTCGCCCAAGAGGCAATTATAAAAAAGCACTTCAGTGAGCTGTATCGCTTAAATAACAAGCAGTCAATCCATTTGAATGCTAAAAAATGAGCAACTAAAATAATAGCATCGATTTTTTGAGCAAGTTCAATATTATTTATCTTTAATTTTGATAGTATGCTTTTTTTTGTCGTATTCATATCGCGAGTTCTCATGTCTCAAACACAACAATTCACTTTGATTGCCATCGAAGGTAATATCGGAGTTGGTAAATCAACTTTACTGCCAAAATTAGTCGATGAATTAAACCTAAAGTCGACCCAACCTTGGCAACTAATTATCGAAGATGTCGACTGCGACCTCGAGTTTCAGCGTTTATTAAAAGCGTTTACCGTTGATCCAACTAAACGAATCGAATTTCAGCGTTATATCACTAATAAACGCGCGGTCATTTGCCAAGAATTAGATCCTAACTATAACTATGTCATCGAGCGTTCATTGTTCTCTGACTTAGTATTTTGTCAAGCGAACTTAGCTGAAGCATGTCGCCCAGATGGACAAGATCTTGATTATTACTACGACATCCAGCAAAAACTACAAGACTACCCACAAGTGTCTGCGGTTATTTACCTAAGATCTGACCCAGTGATTTCATATCAACGGATGATTACCCGTGCTCGTGATGCTGAAGTTGGTACTTCACAAGAGTATTTACAATTAATTTCTGACTGTCATGATACGTTTCTACCACACATTTGCCGTCGTTATAACACTCAATATATCGTCCAAGATTGGACCAATTTTGGCTGTGAAAAAAGCATATCTGATGTAATTTTAACCGACGTTTGTCCAGAATTGACTAAAGAACTCGAACCAACCTGCTAATTCCCCTCTCCAAGCACAAGCAGCATAAATATAATTTTTGTTGCTTGCTGATTAAATCTGACTTAACTTAACAAAAACCAAATGTGACACGCGTCACGTTTTTGCCTTTTTTGTGATCTTCATTTTATGCAGTAAATAAGTATAAATCATCAATATTAATGCCACATTCATAGGTTTGTGCGGTTTCTGTTCAAAAATAAGCAAGTTTTATTCAAAAGTGTGACTAAACTTGCAACTAGACTTTATCGACAGAAGCCGTTGTAATACGCATGTTTAAAATTTTGTCATAAAATGATCACAATGCTTTAGTAAATTGTGACAACTACAATAAGACACAGCAACAGATTTAATTTAGCAAACTACATCAGTTCGAAGGATAACTACAATGAATA
>SPKZ01000819.1_pt1 | contig 37957 bp, 72 predicted proteins | sample 2456571 | NCBI WGS metagenome assembly SPKZ01 (sample SAMN11192286, study PRJNA482655) | marine metagenome | biome: ENVO:00000447; feature: ENVO:00000244|ENVO:00000211|ENVO:00000569|ENVO:00002023; material: ENVO:00002151; isolation source: ocean water from marine abyssalpelagic zone ...
GGTATAGATTTAACGCTTGCTACTGATATTAAAGTACAGTTCGGAGCAGAAAGTTATACTTTATTATTAGATCCTTTAATTGTAATTGTCACATCTGCATCAGAGTTATCATTAAATCTTTCGGCAACTGCTGAAGTGGGTAAAGTATTTTCTACTGTAACTTATATTGATGGCGCTAGTGTAAATGGCACTGACATAACAAGTAGAGAACTTGGTAATAGTGATCAAATCATTGTCGCAATCGGCACTCAATTAATTATCGAAGATGGCACAATAGTAACTGATGCTAATTCGTTTGCTACTGATGATGAATTTAAAACCTATGCTAATCTAAGATGTTTAGATGTTCCAGCCACACAGCCACAACGAGAGGCTTTATTAATACTTGCTATTGATTACCTATTCAGCAAAGAAAAACAAATGCAGGGTTGTAGAGTAAGCCCTGACCAAGAGTTAATGTATCCTCGTAACAATGTATATGCTAATTGCTTTCGTGTTGCTGGTGATTCAATACCTAAGAATTTAAAGAAGGCTCAAATGGAGCTAGCATTACAAGCCAGTACAAATGAATTACTAGTTAATGATAGTATCTCCAACCTTGCTAGTTTCGATGTATCAGGCGTTTACTCAGAGACTTATTTTAATGGTGGCGCATGGGAGACGGTCAGAACTGATAGAGCAGATGCCTATTTAGATCCATTATTAAACAGTGGTGGTTCATTGCGATTGGTGCGCGTGTAATGGGTAGCGCTAATATACAGTCTAAAATTAAACGTGGATTAGCTAAGGCTATTAATAAAACTGGTTCATCGACTATCGACAAAGTATTTTTAGTTAAAAGAATAGAATCAGGCGGATCTCCTTTAGTACCTGCAACATTTACAGAAGAAGTTACACTGTTGGTCAATGCCATCTTTAGAGAATATGACATTAGTTTAGTGGGTGGAAACATTCAGCAAGGTGATAGGGAATTAGTATCAGATAATATTGTTACCGTTAGTGTTGGTGATATTATTAGGCAAGGTTCAACTGACTACAAAATTATCGACGTTGAAAGAAAAGCACCAACATCTGATGTACTGGTTTATATATCACAGTTAAGGGTTTTATAATGGCCCTTATCGGACTTAAGAATGTTAAAAAAGCAATGGCAGGCCTTAAAGATTCTGCCAATGATGATGTTAGAGCTATATATATTAACGGACTAAAAACGATTGTTAAGCCAACACCAGTAGATGAGGGTGAGGCAAGAAACGGATGGTTCCTTTCTGTTGGTACTCCAGATTTATCTGGCAATAGAAGTGCTAGCAAATCTGGTTCAGGCTCATTTGCTGATATATTAAAGATGCCTTTAGTTGTTCTGGGAAAGAAGATTTTTTACACTAACAACAAACCTTATATGGGGTTACTTGAATACGGTGGATTTCCACAACCAGGAACAGATAAAACGGTAAACGGTTTCAGTACACAGGTAGCCCCTAAAGGATGGGTTAGAATAGCATTAAAACGAATCGCTAATAAAATAAGGGCGCTATGAGTTATTTAGATACTAAACAAGCATTGGTTCAGCAACTATTAACAGTGGTTAGCGCTGACGATATAGCATTTGAAAACAAAAAATTTGTGCCTGATGGTAAAGATCTTTGGTACTCAGCTTTCTTTATTCCTGCAACTACTGACATGATGGGTAAGACTCCAACATCTAGTGACGAACAGCGCGGAATATTTCAGGTTAGCGTATTTATAGATATAAACGATAACAATTACGACAATTCACAACTGTCAGCTATTGACCTAATTTTAAGCGGGTTTAAATATAACACGTCAATAGTGTATAATAGCCAAAAGGTAGATATATTAGATTCTACCGTGAACGATGGTTTAGAAGATAGCGCTTGGTATAAGCGTGATATAAGCATTAATTATTTAACATTTAGCGAGAGGGTTTAACATGGCTGGTGAATTAAACGGCACGAATATAGTGCTAGAAAACGGAACGGGTGATATTGTCGGTCAGATGGAAGGTACATTAACCTTTAACGGATCTCCTATCGGTATTTCTAATAAATCATTTCAAGACTTTGTAACATTAATGGATGGTGAATTAGCTGGTAAACAGTTACAGTTTGCCGGGTCAATTGTTTATAACAACGATGCAGAATATGCAAAGGTACGTGCTGATTCATTATTAGGAACTCAAGACACATACACGCTAACTTATACCTCAGCAAATACAACTGATGAAGCATTTAGCGCTCTAATGGTTCCTAATGGTTTAAGTGACTCAATTCCTCATGGTGATAAAGTTACAACAAGCATAACCTTTTTATCGTCTGGCGTGATCACCCACACCCCAGCGGTAGCATAATGGAATTTCATCTATGTTATAAAACATACCCTTTTAAAATGTCGCTAAATGCTTGTAAGTCTTTCTTTGAAAAAACAGGGTTAGACTTGCAATCAGTTTTTCTTGATTACATGAATTCATTTGTATCAAACAAAAACCTAACAACGGGCGACAGGGTTACATCGTTAAATAAATTATACACTAGGGATTTAGCATGTAAGGCTATGCATTGCATGATAAAAGAATCTGATAGTTCAATCCCTATGTTAGAAATAGAAGATGCTACTTATCGTGTAGGTTGGCTGGTAAATGATAAGCTAGATAACCTTAGCGAACCGTGGTCAATGGTTATGGTTCAAATATCATTCATGATAAACGAATACATGATGGACGAATTAAACATAAAAAAGTCGGATACCTCGGAGGAATAGCAAAAGACTACGATGTTATTAAGTTTGATTACTGGTCTTGGTGGAGGCTTTGTGTAAAAGAATTTAATATATCACCCTCTGAGGCTTGGTCACTTGATATGGTTGAAATTAAGAATCTTATCAACGAAAGCAATAACCCGATAGATACATCAGTAATGCTTAATTATGAGCGCGTTAAAAACGGAGCATCTAAGAGATGGCTACAGAACCACTAATAGTAGAGCTTGATGCTAGAACAAGAAAACTTGACGCAAAGCTTAAAGCAACTGACAAAAGACTTGATGAATTAGACAAGTCAGCAGTAAAGGCAGGGTTATCTCTTAAGCAGATGACCGCTATCGCTATAACTGGTGCAACACTCGCAGCAGCAGCAATAACATCAATGGCAAAATCTGCCGCCCTATTCGCAAAAGAAATCCAAATAGCCGCACAAAGAAACAAAGAGTCCGTCGAAGAGATGCAAGCATTAGCTTTCGCCTCTAATACTGTTGGTATTTCATTAGAAAAATTAGGTGATATAGGCAAAGACTCTAACGAAAAGATCGGTGAGTTTTTAGCTACTGGTGGTGGTGGCTTTCAAGACTTTGCAGACGTTATGAGATTAACATCTTCAGAAGCTAGGGATATGGCGAAAGAATTTAGCTTGTTATCTGGTACTGATGTTCTTCAGGAAATGACTAAACGAATGGAAGAGGCGGGAATTTCATCAAATCAAGTTAGCTTTGCTTTAGAGGGTTTAGCTAGTGACGCTACAGATTTAATACCTTTGTTTACCAAAAACGCTGACGAACTAAACAGGTTAAGAAGAGAATTTGAAGAGTTAGGTACTACATTATCACAAGAGCAAATCGATAGACTTAAACAGGTTGGTGAAGAGTTCTCGAAACTTAGTGCCACTTTTGGCGCAGAAGGTCGACAATTAATAGCTGATTATTCAGAAGAGTTAATCAACGCTATAAACCTAATTGAAACGCTTGGAATAAAAACAATTGCAGGATTGAATTTAATCGCTACTGGTTGGGGTAATATAATTGAAATTGCACAGGCCGCATTAACCGATCTTGTTAATGATACCGATACTCTTGCTGAAACCGTAGAAGAACGCGCACAGATTACCCAAGAGTTTATTGATAAGCTTATGGGTGAATCAAGTAAGGTTCTAGAAATTACAGTTAGAGGCGGCACTGAAATAATAAAGCAAGGTACGTCTGAAGAGAAAGCAAGTTTAAACCAAAGGCTGATAAACTTCAGAACGTACACACAAGCAGCGCAAGCCATTAACGCAGGGTTTCTTGAAGACAACAAGGCTATAAAGGCTGGTTTGATTGTTGCTGACACTGCCGCCGCTGTAATGATGCAAATGTCTAGCGGTGATCCTTATACTGCTTTCGCTCGTGCTGCCTTAGCTGCTGCAACCGGTGCGGTTCAATTAGCCAACGCTTTAAGCTCATCACCTGGTGGTGGTTCAGTGTCGGGAGGTGGAGCAACGGCAACAGCCACATCCCCAGAGCCAGACTTTCAACAAGAAACAGCAACACAACAACTTAGCGTTACCAATATAGGCGACGAAACATCAACAGGATTAGGTACTGTTGAGTTTATTGCTGATGGTGGTAGCGCTTCAGATGAGATTTTTGCAGATATGATTAATCAAATGTCGAAGTCTGGAAGATTAAAGACTAGGAGTAATACATGATATTAGCGACTAGCCAGAAGATAACTAATGCTACAGTTATTCAGGACGGTACGGTTGGTCAATTTATTGACAACACGATTGATTATACTTTCGATACTAATTGGCATAGTGGGGCTGCTTTTACTTCAACCATTGTTGATTTTAATCCTGGTGATAACTTTACTTATGTAGGTATAGCAGGGCATAACATTGGAAGCACAGGCGGGACAGTAACTATTATAAATCATGGTGTAACTGAATTATTAAATTACGCCCCTATAGATGATAGGCCCATTATGATTGCGGTAACACCTAGAGTTGGCGGTGCTCAAGATTTACGAATCACGGTTAATAAAAACGTTATCACTGATGAAATACTATTAACGCATGTTGCGGCAGGATCATCGACTGACTTTACATCTCTAACTAGAAATAGTCAGTTTTTAGTTAAAGACTATCAAGCGGGTTACCCTAGAATACCAATGAGCTTAGGTGTTAAATCAAAAGCTATATTAAATCAATCAGCAGCACCTACTGCTACTTTAATCAGAACCATATCACAAAAGGTTAGATTGAATATTGATAATGTAGCGACTGAATTTGCTAGGGTTGATTTGATACCTAATCAAAGGTTCTGGATTGAAAATAGTTTCTTTATTCAGAATGATGATGATTTAACCCAAGCATATATGGCTATGCAATTTATACCCATGGCCCCATCTTCAAACCCTCAAACAAGAGAGCTAGTTAACCTTAGTTATGCTTTTGTTGCTTACAACGGGTTATAAATATGACATTTGAAGCAACAAGAAAGCAGTCAACACAAGAGCATTTCTATATTGTTGAAATAGATATGCCTATAATTACCGGTACTTGTGAATTGACTTCGGGGGTTGAGGGCTTTGGTACACCTTTAAGTTGCCCTATTCAAGACGGAACCAGCGCAACAGTAACTCAAACTTATAGGTTTTGTACTGATAACATGCCTATATTAAAAGAGTCACCTGTCTATAGGTGTATATCTGGCGTTAATGAATCAGCTACAGAGCTGCAACCCGATAACGGTTTAGCTTTTCGTGGAAAGGTCACTATATCATTTCAAGACTTTAATAAGTCAGACCCAAACCCAGAAAGAGCGGCAGGTTTAGCGGTAAAAAGTCAGGGAACTTTCTTTGGTAAATTTCAGGCTAGAAATGTATTTGAGGGCCGTGAAGTAAGGGTGATTAAATACAGAAAATCATCAACATTAGATATAAGTACGGACGGTCAAACTTCTTATTACACTGCCAGAGAATTAAAAAGTAACGGTAACGGTAGATACCAATTAATGTGTGTCGATGAGTTATCAAGAATAGACTTCGATCAAGCACAAATACCACCAGAGCAAGATAGCTTTTTAAGAGTTGGAATTGACGATACTGTAACCGCAATACCTGTCGATGCTAATACAGACTGGAATCAAAAGCCTACGCCTTATGTTATTCGTGTTGGTGATGAGTACATGACAGTTACTAGCGTAACTAACAATCAAACTGCATCAGCATCTTTAACGGTTGCAACAAGAGGTTTTGCAATAGGTACTCCAGAGTTTACAAACAAACTAACTGAAACTGTCGCAGAAGACCACTCAAGCGGTGACGATGTATTTATCTGTATAGCCTTTGATGGCGAAAACATAGCAGATGCATTAAAAGAATTATTACTATCTGTTGACGTACCTAGCTCAATTATACCAATTTCAGATTGGCTTTCAGAGGTTGCAGAATGGCACCCAAGCGATACTGTAATAGGAATATATAGCGAAGCCGAAGACGCAGATTTAGCAATATTGAGAATACTTGAACCATTTTTAATGCAAATGTGGATGGACCCAATTGCAAGAGAGATTAAATTAAAAGCTATCAGTGATTGGATAGAATCATCATCAACTGTTACTGAGGGTATAGAGATAGATTACGATTCTTTATCTAAATCAGACGTTGAAAGTTTACGTTATAGTCGTGCGTTTATCGCTTATGATAAAACGTTCTTATCCGACCCGGAAGAGGCGCAGAGTTATAAAAGAGCATCAGTCGCCATTAGGTCAGATTTAGAAACTGTTGAATTGTTTGGAACCAAGCCAAAAGTTAAAAAGTTTAATAGGTCCACATTAATAGATAAAGACGCTGCCGACTTATTAACTTCTCGTTATGTTCAGAGGTTCGGGTTTATGCCTGTTAAATACTCATGGACCACACAAGAAAGAAATTTAAACTTTAGTGTTGGTGATGTTGTAAATATAGCCGCGGCAGAGGTTCAAGGCTTTGACGGATTACCAAGCAGTAACACAAGAGCGCAAATATTAAAAATACAACCAAGGCATACAAAGATAGGCCGTGAATATACAGTCAATGCTTTGACGTATCAACCCGCTATTTCTTCGGGTGCAGTATTTACGGTAACTAGCGCAACAGAATTAAACTTGTTTATTCTTGCGGGTGCGCCTTCTAGTTCTGTTGATTTAACTTTTATCTTTGATGGTGGAATATTTAAGTCTACTAACTCAAGCAGGCCAGCGGTTAAAGCGGGCGGTTTTGCTTCAGGCAGTAGTATAATAATCATACTTAGAAATAATGCTAACTGGCAAGGTCGGGGTGGTAACGGTGGACGGGGTGCTGGTCTTGATTGGGATCAAAGTTTGTTTATCGCTAAGACTCCAGGCAACGGTGTTACGGGCGGTATAGTTTATGATGCTCAAGGAATAGATACTGATATTTATTTAAGCGGTCCAGACCCAGAAAGCGGAACGGCTGACGGTAAACTTCGTGCCCCTTCAGGTGGTAGCGGTGGCTTTGATGCTACATTCACGCAATTTGTTGAAGCTTCTGGATTGACTGGTGACGGTGGTGATGGCGGTGATGGCTATGACTTTGGTGATGGCGGGGTTGCTGGTACTTTAACAGGCACAAATTTGAGTTCTGAAGGTAGCAACGGAACCAACGGTAAAATAGACGGTACAGGAACGGGCTTTGGTGTTGATGGCGTAGACAATGACGCTACAAAAGGGTTGAAGGGTAAAGGTCTTGTTAAGGGTGGTGCAACGGTTAGAGTCTTTGGTGATACTCCTTCTAACTTTATTAATGGTAGTGGTGACACACCAGATCCATAGGGTTAAATATATCTAAACTCATTTATGGTAAGATAGACTATAAAATTTATAAATAAATCACATAGGAAAAATAATGGCTAGCATTAATTTAAGTGGGATACTGGTTGACTCATTGGGCGAGATAGATGTGGGCGCTATTATAACATGGACCCATCTAACTACTACAGGACAAACAATAGCTACAACTAAGGTGGATCTTGTTATACCGCCAGATGGTTCTTATGATATTGACGTGGAATTTGGCGAGATCAGGATAGATTACACTACTCGCACCGGTAGAAGATTCATTAAAATAGTTATAGTTAATGGAGATACCACAGCGACAACCATACCTCAATTATTAGACGCTGCTGTACCTAATACCGTACCATCTAGAATAGCCATTAGACAAGACTTTCACACGAGGGTTGATTTACAAGCGGCGGCAGCAAGTATACCTGATGGGTTGCACAATGTATGGGGCGATATTAACCCGGGTCGCGTAGGTGCTTATGATAACTTGTCAGGTGTTATCACTCTTTTAGGTGATGAAAATTTTGATGAGCCAACAAAGTTATCAATAAGGCAGTTAAACGAAGAACAAAATGTATTATCTCAATCTAGTATTAAATTTTCACCCATTAAAGATCCAAATACGACTTTGGTTAATGGCGCTCAATTTTGGGACGGTAATACCACTGTCGGCGCTACCGCTTCAAGTGGTGGAATATTTATTGGCGCTGGTGTGGTGGGTAACTCTTCATCTTTACGTGCCAGGCTTTCTATTGACCCGGCGCAATTATCATTAATGGGTTCAACCAGGAGAGGTAGATTTGTAATAACACTACAAACATCTGACGATTGGATAGCAGAAAACACAGTTGCAAACGGCGATACCTCGTTATTAATACAGATAGATAGAAACTTTTCCGCTTCCTTTGTTGCCCCTATAGAGGGGAGGATTGTAGGAATTAATACCAACACTGTTTCAGTTGAATTTGACTATGATTTCGTTGGTGATGAAACAACAGTTAGAGTTATTATGCAATGGCAAGCTTTCACGGAGGCTAGTATTGCAGATAATCACGCCTTTATCACATCTGCTGAATGGTTTGCTAATGATGCTCGCGGTGTTAATGATGTACTAGATCAAAGCCTAGCAAGTATAAGCTTTACTGCTGGTGATTTAGAGTCTGTAATAATGCCTGAATTATCATCATTAAATGGTGCTGTTAATAATAGTAGAAACGATGGTATTGATATTCCTATAGGCTCAACAGGTGCAAGTTCACAAGCTCGATATGAATTGCCAATGTTCGGAACACCATCAGGCACAAGGATTTTAATTACATACTTATTTGAAACTTCAGTAAATATAGATTTCCAAACACCAATAAGTAAAACAGCATTCGCAAGAATTAATGATGGAACAGTTGTAACAACAGGCTTTGTCACTACGCTAACAAAAAACACCGCTACCACTTGGACAGGTACGGCAGAATACACGCTTGACGGAACAGAAAGAGGCATTCAATTCTATATTTTATATGATGCCGCACCAACCGTTAGGACATCTATAGCTACCCTTAAAATAGTAGGTGTTAGTTATTCAATAATTTCAACAACTGCCGCTGAATCTCCATTAGAGCAGGTTTTAGAATATCGCGAATCTGTAGAAGAAAATAGAGATCATAGATTATCATTTAGAGCATTTAACAATGTTGAAGCTGATGGTACAGGTGATTTTACAAGTGTTGTTGACGGTGTTAATGCTATTGGCGGCGGCATTACATTTAACGAAACAAACGCTGCAATTATAGGTGCTGGCAATTACTTAAATGAAGTTACAGAACTTATTGATATTGACCCTCAATACTTTACTGATATTCGTTCCCCCACAAGAGAGAGCGAAACTGTAATTGATGGTAGGCAAGCAGCATTAACACCTAATCAGGATTTAATAGAAACAGTATTTATAAAACATTCTGGTACATACAAAGGCTTTACGGCACTTGCTGAAAACTCTCGCTATCCGTTTCATTTAGAATCAGGTAATAGTAACGATAGAGCTACACAAAACTTTGAAGATGTAACTGGTATTCACTTTGGCGCCGATATATGGGCATCCCCTAGTGCATATGGTATCGGGCATCATGATGGACAGAAGCAAATATTTAAACGTGTTACCGGGTTAGCTTACAATGGCGGTGCTTTCGGATTTCATAACTCTAAAGACTGGATTTATGGAATGGAACTGTTAGTTGAAGATTCGCAGTTCTGGTCAGGCAAGGCTGATGGTGCGGTTTTATCATGCTCTAGTTTGGGCGCTGGTCTTATGTCGACGGCTACCTTTAGAAATTGTTCAATTAACGGAACATTAGTGGTAAATAACAACGGTTGGATTTCCACGAAATTAGTTAATCAACCTGCTAACCGTTGGGAATATAAACTAATCTTTGATAATTGCTCTCCCTTTGATTGGTACGCACCGAACGACAACGCAGCCGCTTTTATACTTCAAAGCTTAAGCGCTGCTAACAGTGAAATAGTATTAGGTGGTGATGCTGTGCCGGTATTATTTGGCAAACGTGCCGATATTAGGAAAGGTGACATAGGATTACCAGCCAAGGCATTTAGTTACCACGCAATTACTACAGACGGAACTGACCCAGGAGTCGAGTTAGAAGCTAGATTAGGCGATAGAACTACATTACCAACTTTACAATTGGATATGACATTTGACGGTGGTTCATTAATCTTTATCACGTTAGATGAAAATTACACTGGACTTACAAACGCTGCTGTAATTGCTTTACTACAAACTAAACTTGATACCGCACAAGGTGGTGCAACAGGTCGTGCATTTGCTGAAAACTTTGGAGAGTGGAGAAACAACGCTCCGGTATTTCAACCTAGTCGTGAGGGTATGGCGGCTAACTCAGATGTTACTGCAATATTAAAAGGTCATGCGGTAGCTTGGGACGGTAATGATGTTGTATTAATGACTAATGCAATGCCTGTAAGTAGATTTGCAGGTATATCGATGAAGGATACTATCATAGGCGACCCGGTTAGATTTCACCGTTCAGGATGGATTAACCATGTAATGTTAAGAAGTCCCGTTGGTGCTGCTGTGTTATACGATACATGGGAGGTGGGTGTAACTGCTGGCGAATTAGTTATCGGGACTACTAACCCAATACTAAGAACGCGCAGCTTACAGTCATATGGTGATACTCACGAGTTTATCGGCAAAGAAACCTAGCAATCAATGCCCTGTTATATTCATAACATAACGGATATACAGGGCAGTAACTACCAAGCCAAATATTATTACTGAGTAAAGTACTATCATTTTAAGCTCCTATTCTTTCTTGGTGAAATTTAATTAATTCGTTAAAACCTTTTAGCATATCAACATAATCAGCCTTATACATTTTTCTGATATTCTTTTTAGTTGCAAACATGTTATCAACAAAGTCTTTACCGTACATATCAATCATAAATACAGTGTATTCTTGGCAAGCTGTCCCGTACTTCATACCGAAACCATTACATCCTTTACATTGAGGGTGTACATTTTCAACCTCTAAACTCCAGTATGATGAATTACCCTTGGGAATGAAGTGACCACCATCACCAGTTTTATAATGGAATTTACTTCCACATGAAGCACATGAGCAATAACCGTTTTCATCTGCCGCAGCGACTCTTGATAATAATTGTATTGCCAGTAAACATTTAGATCTAGGTGTTGCTTTTGCCATTATTTTCATCCTTTAAAAAACACGTATTACATTTATCAAACTCACCCTTTAATATTACCCGCGGCTCATCTGGCTGTATTGGGTGGCTACATCTGCATTTAGATGCGTGCCTTGATTTAGTTGGTAGCTTTCTATGCTTCATGGTTAAGCCTATTGTATTTAGTTAGTTTAAATTTACGCTTCCAGGAAGGCCAAGTGCTTATAATCCTTTTTGCTCTTTCAAAATTTTCTTGATCACCCATCCTCTAACCCTCTTTATATTTAATCGGTATACCTAAATCATTAAAATAAAACACCATCTCATCCATATAAACCTTGGACTCTGACGTGGTGAACTCAGATGTAACCGCTAAGCACTGTATTAGCTTCATACGGCTATCATAACTATGTTTGTAGTAATCTAGTTTATGTAACAAGTATTCAATCGTATCTGCGTATTTATCGCTATTCCTTAATATAGGAAGTCCGAATAAATCCTTGCACATATTCTTAACATCTAACTCGGTCCTATCGCCATGGTGTTTAGCTATTTGTGAATACCATAAGTGCTGCTGACGGTTTGCTGGCAACCCACGTTTTTTAGTCCAAGGCTTTACACTTAACCGCCATTTACTTGACGGCTCATTAGTAAATAATTCATACATCAATCTGATAGCTTCGGTAATGCTAGTTATAGTTAATGTGAATTCAATACCTTTCATACCGTAGTAACCCACCCACCAGTAACATCAGGGTTAATAAATAACTTATTACGCGATACTAAATAATCAACATCATTACGAACGGTTTTATTGCAAACGCTTAACAGTGTAGCCAGTTCACTAATCTGCAAAGGAAGCACAGCGACTAAGTTTAATAACTGCTCTTGTCTAGTTCTTATGCTCATGATTTAACCTCATAATACATCGACTTTAAGAATTCATTATCCGACCCTGACAATTGACCCGTTTCAACTATTAAGTGAATAAAGTCCATGACTGCCTTGTTGTTTATCTTCTGTAAGAGTTTTTCGCAATCAGGGCAATCGATACTATCAATTATATTACCTATCATTCCGTGACCGTCACACATTGAACATACGCGCTTTTGATAGCCTTCAACCTGACACTTCAACGCTTCAATCTCTTTTAATCCTTCAGCTTCTAAACTCATACCGTAACCCCTACTATAAAATCAACTATCGACGTAGCGATAAAATTACTTTTGAATTCCATTATTACCAATGCAACTAAAACGATAATAATTCCTTTTTCAGCTACATTTAACCAATCAATAAAGCTATCTTCTGTTCTTCTGTGCTTGTTCATGATTTATCCTTTGGTGGTTCTGGTAATGGCATCCAATGAGTTACATTGTTTAAATATTCACAGCCTAGAAAAAACCTTTGTGCTTCCGCATCCCAACCAGCAGTAATAACATCTTTATGATCAAATGCAATTAACCAACACCCTTTAACTGGCAACTTATTTTTTACGTTTATCCAATTATTCACAATAAATCTCCTTAAATATAATCACACTCAAAACCATTAACACTTCTATATTCATAATCCATACTGCTGTAGCTAGTGAGTGTTTAATGGTCATTACGTTTCCTTAACTGCCGTCTAAGCTCACATATAATATGCTCTTGCTCAATATTCGCGTCTTTCAATACTTCATTAGTATGCGTTAACTGTAGATTATCTAGATATACATCACATAGTTCAGTATCTAGGATATCGTTTAACCTATGTAGTTGTTGGTTGCTTAGGCTCATCAGATTTCACCTGTTTAGTTATACGACACCAAATATCACCATTAGTCATAACACAATCACGTTTAAGCCATCTTTGAGCTTGTGAGGGTAATACGCCTTGTGAACGTGCAAACTCGCTTATATTACCGTTATGGCGTTCTTTTATGTATTTACTTAGTTTCATCTTTCCTCCTTATTAATAAACATTCTTACAAAAGGTACTGATGACTCGTTACAACTAAAATGCTCCTTAGATTTACCATTAAATATAATTGGCATTGGCGATCCTTTAACCTTCCATCGCAAAACCTCGAATGAAGCGTTGTTTTCAATTGGGTTATAATTGTTAGCAACAAGCCATGACTTAAATTCTTCTAACTTACTTCTGTGTAATATATTTCTACAGGCCATAATTCGCCCTCTATTGAGTTAGTTGTTTAAGTTCAACTTTAAAATCTGAACTTCCGTTTTTATTCATAAAAGCCTTTGCAGTTAATATCGCTTTGTTCATGCTTGGTTGTTTTCTACTAAAGCAAAGACAAAAATCACCATCGTTATAATTACAATCATCTTTATCAAGCCATAAAAACGAAAAGGTAAATGTTTTTTGTATTCTTGGTTTGTTTTTCTGTGTAACAAAGCCGTGACCAGCGCATTTAAAGCAGATGCCATTTTTTGTACCTAAGAAAGCATGAATAATGCCTTTACCTATACATCTGTCACAATCTACTTTAATCATAATATTCTCGTTTCTTGCTGCGTTGTTGATGTAGTAACTATAGTACCTTTTGGTAATAGCGTCAAGTACCTTTTTGTATTAAATGATAAATAAATCAAATCATGGTAAAATAGATTTAATTCCAACAAGAGGCCGACTACATGACTAAGTTAAAAATAATTTTAATCGCACTAATATCGATAATGTCCACGGGTTGTCAGATGACGGATAATTATAAATTCGGGGATGTATCAAAAACAATAGCAGGCCCATTAATTGAGCAGTATTGTTTGGAAGGTAACGAAGAGGTCAGAGAAGTTTTAAAAGCTGATTTGAAGGCTCTAGGCTTCGATTTAGGAGTAGATTTCTGCTTCGCTCGGGGATTTACAAAAGCTATGATGGCTAATAATGATTAAACCAGACGGGGGTAACTCCCCCATAACAGGAGGACAAGGTGGACATGCAGTATTTAAAACGTATGCCGTTTTATTTGCAAGTACCGTTCAGAACAGAACCGCCGGAATAGTCCAGCGGTGATTTGATAACCTGCTTAATTGCGGGTTTAGTTGTTCCATCTCTTCAAGTTTTTAGATATCCTATATTTATCCCACTTCACAACCAACGCCCGGGCTTCATTAATAATCTTCGGGCATTTAACCAGCCTTTCTATATCTTCCTCCTTGCTAGCTTTAAACGATACTAATTGATCAGCCGTTATTTTCTCAAAGTCAGATAAAGGAAAATCAAAGTCTATATTCATTCTTATATCTCCCATTAATCAAGCTGACTTCCAAATTTCTTTTCTTTCACGTTTGATTATGGTTTTTACCTCTCTTGATTCATGCTTGTTGCAATGTTTGCATTTTCTAGAATTTGAATTTATTTTAATCCAATCGTGAGACCAATCATCAAAAAGGCATTTACCAAACTCTTTATAGTTTTTAATAAACCATTCGGTAACGTCTTTTGTTTCCATTTCTCTATAAGGGGTTCCGGAAAATGACACACAACAAAACTCTTGATACTTTCCTACCCTAACACTGACTACAGGAACACCAGACAATCCAAACCTATCTGAGTGATCAGAAACAAAATATAGAGTTCCGTCTTCAGATTCATGGCCATCTATAAAATCCCAAGGAACCAATAAAACTTTAGATATATTTGTTTGTTTTCTCGATAACCTATTAAATTTATCACTGTATTTATCACCTTTTAAAGAAAGTGATTCTTTTAATTTACTATTCTTCATTAGTCTATCCTTATTAATTAAGAGTTATATTCAAATACAGCTTGCGCAAAACCTCTAGGGGTAGCACTTCTAATATTCTTAGTCTTTAATGATTTTCCGCCTAGCTTTTTATGCTGTTCTGAATACCCTTCATCGACCTCAACATACTTCTTACCTGGCATAACAAAATCATCACTAGCCCATATACACGTTTTCTTTGGATAGGCATCACGCGGTTTTATATATTCTGGGTAAGTTGGATGTACATCATCTTCTGGTAAATAACCGCCGTATTCATAAGGGTGAAACTTAAAGTCTGGTTTACGCCACATCGTACTAATTACACTTATAGGGTTTTCTAATGCCCAGCGACAACCGTAACTCTCACCCAAAAGTTTAGTTAACTTAACAAGTACCATTGCCTCATCTTGAAAAAACGGATTGTTATCACGCTTATTTGCAAAGTGTGCCGCCCCACTTACAGCTAAATCTGTGCACTCAGGAAAACCAAATATAAACTCAACACCATCACCGACAATTTCTTTTATCTTATCTATATCTAACAAAGACACATCACCAGTAACTTCATTGCTGAACCACATACCCACTGCGGTATAATCATGCCTATGACCTGTTTTTTTATCGAAGTAACAGGGATTGGTTAAACCTTTAGTGTGCTGACCATCAAAAATATAACAATCATAACCGGCTTCAATCCAGGGCTTTGCCATTATTCCAGTGCGATCAAATAAAAATATCGCCTTTTTAATTTTATCTATCTTCATTCTTCTATCCTTATTAAGTGTGTTTGCTATGATAAAGCGATTCAGCTTTCTCTCTAATACTGGTATCAATCCAACCTCTAAACCTATTCAGATATTTATTAGGCCAATTCATTTCCTCTTCGGTAGCGGGTAATACATCCCACCCCATCATCTGCGGTCGTCTTTCTTTCCATGTAGTAACATTCCAGTGAACCATTTGAGTATACTTCTTAAGGTATCCTTCATACTCTTTGGTTGCCTCAGTGATACAATCAGCGTGAAAACCATGCTCTCGATAGTGATACGTGCATGTAGCGTTATCAGCTTTAATTGTAGCTTGTAGAGGGCATCCAGCATGAAAGCATTTAGGCCATTCAGCAGAGCGAGCATATTCTTTAGCTGTTTCGCTTCTACCTTTATTTACGCTAACCTTTGATACTAGGTCAGCCATTGAATTTCTCATTACTTTTTTCCTTGTTTGTACTGGTTAATCAAAAATAAAACATTCATTTACCAAGTCTTCAGTGTCAGGTATAAAATCCTGACCATGAACGGATTTTAAATCAGCATACCCAGAGTTCTCATTGAACTTCATGAATGCACTTATCATTTTCATATCTCGATTAATATGCTCTAAATGTTTTTTCTTTCTGTAGATTAAACTGTCATAAGCTTCCTGCTTGGTATCGAAAGCAATCCTGCTACATGTTTTATGTATTCTTTTAAACTTGGACTTTCTGTTTTTTAACTGCTCATAAGCCGTCACACCCTCACTAAGTAAGTGTGTATTAATGTAAACTTTTTCCCATTGATGGATGCAAAAGTAATAGCACTTTGTTTCATGAACAGAATAAAATCTATCAGTCCATATTGATAAACCGCCTTCTGTTGGTGATAATGTCATTTTATAAAAAGTCTTCATTTCTATTTCTCCCAACGTGCTTGATTAAGATAAGATGTTAAATGTAACTCAGGATAACCGTGTTCGCCTTGGTTGCTATTAATATCAGTAACCATTATCAATGTAGCCTGTTCACATATTTCATCGGTATTGTTAGCCATAAGGCTTCTAAACTTTTCGTATGCTTTTTGCTTGGCTCCCTTTTTGCCTTTGGTATCCCATAACAATAAAAACTGATCGTCTAAATTATCAGGGTAGCTAACTTGTTTACGTTTAGCCTTTGGAGCTTTAGGTTTGACTGTTTTTGCGCTCTCGTCATCAGTTGTAATGTCACTACAATAATTACGTATCATCTTCTCTATTAAGTAACCTTTAGAGCGTTCGTGTTTCTTGCAGTAAGCCTTTAACATGTTGTCTGCTTCTCTTGTTACGTCACAACTTATTTTTAAATTTCTCATTTTAACTCCATACTAGTAATGTTGTTTTCTTTAATATATTTCTGAATACTTCAGGGCTTTTCATTCTTCTACTGAGTAACCTAGGTTTTCTTTTGCAAATCACCCTTTTTCTTTTTGTGTTTTCATGGTAATAGCAATATATCCCAAACCTGTTATCTGTTTCTTTCGCTATTCTCTCGCATATATTTTCAGGAACAAGATAGGAGAATGTATTACAGTCAAGTAACCCATCAAACATAAGTCTGTATTTTTCGCTTTTATAGCTTTCTTGAAGAAAATCTCTATACGTTACCTTTGCTTCTATTTCGTGTACAAATAAAGCATCATCTACACATATTAAGTCAGCTTCAAGCCTGTAATCTAAATGAAAATAATTAGGTGTACAGCTATCGCCGTTTCTTATGCACCTTCTACCATAGGCTGCTGTCATTTCTTTTGTTAGGACTCTACTATCTATATAAGCCATTGATTTTCCTTTGTGGATATACTTACGCTATTAAATATAATAGAAAATATTAGACAAGTCAATTATTGTTTGCTATATTTAAATCATCTTACATAAAGAGGGTTTGGAAAATGATAATACTTAAAAGCTTTAAATCAAAAGTAGAGTTAGGCGCTTATATAATTGTATATGGTGGTAATTTGTTTCTTGATGAAACTCGCGGTATGTTTTATTTAATTAAGGAGAGTAAATAACATGAATGAACAACAATACATAATTGCAACTAACCTAGCTAAGGCTAATGCGATACTTCCAATTCTACATAGTGTTATGGTCGGTGATGAGTACGGAGTTAACCAGAAGACATACCGTGAAGCATATAAGGCAATAGCTAGCATGGTTGATGATTTATTTAAAAAGAATGTAATTAAAGGGTAATAGCTATGAGTAACGAATTAAAAATACATTATGACCCAGAGCGCGAAAAAGAATTAGACGATCAACGTAAAAAGGATTCTAAGTAATGAAATATATGGGTAGCAAAGCAAGAATAGCTAAGCACATATTGCCGATCATATTGAAAGATAGAAAAGAAGGTCAATGGTACGTTGAGCCGTTCGTTGGTGGCGCTAATACCATAGATAAGGTTAAAGGCAATAGAATAGGATCAGATAGTAATAATTACCTTATATCATTACTGCAGCATTGTGAGAAAGGGCTTTCCTCAGAGTTACCTGATAAGATCAGTGAGGATGAATATAACCATATAAAAAACAATTTTGAATATTACGAAGATCACTTGATAGCTCATTGCGGTTTTAATGCAACATTTGGCGCTAAGTGGTTTGGTGGATATGCTAGAGCAAGAAAAGGCACAGGGTACGATAGGGATGTTATTTGCGGTAAAAACTCACTAGTTAAAGCTGTACCATTATTGAAAAACGTATATTTCAAATGCTCGCATTACTTTGATTTAATTATACCTAAAAACTCCATTATTTATTGTGATCCTCCATACGCTGGAACTACAAAATATAAAGATAAGTTTGATAGTGATCGCCTTTGGTCTTGGTGTAGAGAAAAAGTAAAAGGCGGGCATCAGGTTTTTATTAGTGAATACAACACTCCTGCAGACTTTGTTTGTGTTTGGCAACAAGAGTTAAAAGTTTCTGTAGCTAAAGAGGGCAAGCAAAAGACTGCAGTAGAAAAGTTGTTTGTTCATGAATCACAACTTGAAAAAGAGGGTGAGCTATGAGTAACGAATTAAAAAAGAATTGCAATAGTTGTCGCCATGGAGGTTTTGAGTCTGATGGTGAATATGGAGAGTACACATACTTTGTTTGCGAAAAAAGAGAAGATGACGGGTACAACAATTTAGATAATAACTTATGCAAAGCAACCTACAGAGCAAGATATAAACGATGTTTTGAGTCTATGATTAAGGTTGTTTGTTGCATATGTAAAGAAGAGGAAATGGTTACATTCGAACCCTCAGATAACTACGAATGCTTCCCTTGTTGGCAACAAGAAAGGCATAATAAACTTAAACTTGAAAATGAGGCCAATAAATAATATAATACTTAAGTAAACCGCAGTGTGATGACTGCTTGAAAGAAATTTGGTGATAGGGTATTTAGAACTGTGATCTTTGGTGGGTTTTTACATCAAGTTTCACCCCTTCATCAACGGAGGTCATAGTTTTAAGTGCCCTTTTTTGTATCTGGTGTTTTGCAATAGTAGCGATTAATAGCAAACCATAGCTAGCGCCAGTTACATTCCTTTCTTCAAAGCTTCTTACCCACTGCCGATATTCTCGGTAATTATCGTAAAATAATCCGCACCAATTAAACAAGTACAATAAGAATAACTTTATATAAATCGACGTTTAGATACGCGGATAAATAACACCTAGTCATGGTATATAGTTTGGTGCGCTAGAATGGATTCGAAAGCATAGTTAATACTGATTTATATAGTTTGAAGGTTAAAGATACTTAGTTGGATAGTAACCCCATCCATGACAAACGTATCTAGTGACACTTATATTTAAAATAAATAGAGGATTAGAGATGGAAGGTAAAATAATTAAAAACTGGTTTGAAGAATTAGACCAAGTAGATCAAAGAATAATTATGGCGATAAAGGAAGGTAGCTCAGTTGATCATCACCCTACAATGTACAGCAGCGCAATAGATTTCTTTTTTGACGTACATGAAACCCATAAGCTTTGTATTTATAAGTAAAGGTCATTAGACGATTAATATTTAAAATAAAGGAAACTAAGATGAGTGATATAAAGAAGATTTACAGTGTTAGCGTTAAGAGTGCAAAGGCAGAGGCTAATAAAAAAGTAAGGGATACACAAAAAGCTTATGACATACTTAAAAACAAAGAGTCTGACTATGCCTTTGTAATCAAAGCGGTGCTCAATTTATATATCCAATCTGCCGAAGTGTACAACAACGCACCAAGCGAAATATTATTTGATCACGAAGCATTCTAGTTTAATTAAATAACACTTATAAGGTAACAGTAATGAAACAAACACATCAAGAATGGTTAGACGGTGAAAACGAACCAGAATCAACGATAGATAAAATTAAACATATAATAAGTAGAAATACGAGAGTAAATAAATATAGGAAAACAAGACGGATTGAAATCTGTAACGATGAATTATTTGAACTTAATAGCTTGATTGATAAATTAAATAAATAAGAGGGTAAGTAAGATGAAAATACAATACTGCACACGAACAGCTTATGACTGTAATGAAACTAGACACCCTGAAGATGTAATGGAGGAGCTAGGAATAAAATACACAAACTCAATACCCAAGCCAGCGTTTGATTGTTGGACGTTTGAGGGTTGCGAGGGAATGCCTGAAGAGTTACCAGGTTATCTAAGTTATTATAAAATTCAATAAATAAAAGGGTAAGTAAGATGAAAGTTGAATGGAAAGACGCAAATAAAGAAACGCCAGTAATTAAAGATGGTGAAGGTAGTGTATGTGTAATGGTAACTCCTGGTTGTATGCTTGCACAATATCCATTAAAAGCTTGGTGGAATGGTGACGGGCATTACTGGTTAGCCTCAAGTGGAGAACGAGCCAAGGTTACAGGCTGGGATTACTATCCAGAGCATTTGGAAATAGAATTTTAAATTCCATTTGGTGATCAGTAAAATTTTAGATAAACAAAGGGCTGTAGGTGATTTTACCCTGTTTAGCAGATCACCTAATAACTACTATTAAATAAGGAACAATGATGGAACAAAGAGAATTCATAGAATTATTAAGATTGGCGTATCTTGCTGGTATCGATGATACAAATGAAGACTGTGAACAATGGTGCGAACAAGGAAGTAACGAAAGAGCGCATGAGTTAATGCAAGAGTTTATTGATAGCGGTGATATGACCCATGAATTTTAACCCCTCTCACCTATAACAAAGGTAACTAACATGACTGATATAAAGCCTGTAACTATAAATATTGATAAATCTGTACTGGAGAACATAAAGCAAATACTAGTAGACCAAAGAGATAATTGTAACGAGTTGCTGGAAACTCACGATAACAGCTTAGGTCGAACAACAAAAAAGAACCTTAACACAGCTCAAATGTACGAGAATGAATTAGATCAAATTGATTGGGCGATAATATATTTGGGCGACACTCTTAATGAACAACTAATAAGGACACTATAATAAGCTCATGATATAATGTAACAGTTCAAAAAGAACATAGACTGAAATAAAAGGTAGATTAAAATGAATGATTCAAAGATAGAGCAAGAGATAAAAGAAAAAGGTTTAACAGCGCCAAGAATTACCCCTGAAAGATTAGAGGAGGTTGTTTCTTCAGAGCAGTATCATGTATTCGATAGCTCAACATTTACAGCGTGTTTATTGGCGTTGAAAAATGGATATACTGTACTGGGTGAAAGTGCTTGCGCTAGTCCTGAAAACTTTAACGCAGAATTAGGTCGTAAGATAGCAAGGGCAAATGCTATAAATAAAATATGGCAACTAGAGGGTTATTTACTTAGGGAAAAATTAAGTAAAGTATAATCAACACGCATAAAAAAGCCTTCAATCAAGAAGGCTTTATCATTCCACTAAATCAATCAACTAATCAGAACTCCTTCAATTTCATAAGTAACGGCTTCAACCTTTTCTTTCTTCTGCCAATCCCAAACAAAAAATTCTTGTCCGAACTCCAGGCATTTAACGTTTTCACAGCTAATTAATTCTTTCACTTTTGGATATTTATTACAGCAATTGCAATTGTTAATCATGATTTAATCCTCTGGAGTTAATAGGGTTATGTTAGTGCAGTGTCTACGCTCGAACCTAGTGTTATCAAAGAAGAATGAATCGCTAGGCTCACAGTAGCGCATAACAGCTCCTTGCATTCCAGTATTGCCAGTACTGTAGTCAAACTCATAAATACCTCTGTTTATTAACTGTATAGGTGGAGAGACTAGTTCAAATTCAACTGTACCACTAATATTTACTTTAACCTGCCTCCAAAGGTTACCATTAGCATCAGTAAGCTCTATGGTATTGGCGAGTTTAGATGGTCTGGCAAATATTGAATCGTTAACTCCAATATCATTGGCGTAATTAACCCAACAGTTAACGTGCCAAAATTTATTACCATTATCGTCAGCCTTTAACCAAGGATAGCGATCTTGCCGAGTATCATAATGTGTTGCACCTTCTGGCGCTAATTCCCAATCTATGCCGCTCATATTAAACTCCCTACCCAGTTACATATAGAATCAATAAACCCCGATAATAAAAACAAGAAGCCCACGATTGCCATTTTTTGATTGTCTGATACTTTCATTTAATCTTCTCCTAATGCGATAAACTCGCTTACTTTAATTCTCTCTATTGTATCTTCTATATCTGTAGTTTTTAGGTATGTATACTTCATGCTTTTAACTTGTGGCCTGTGAAATATTACATCTATGAGGTTTAGATGTTTATCTACCTCTCGACAAATAACCTGATTTAAACATTCCTCTATCATCTTTCTTGCTTGATCTGATGTTTTATATTTAGGGTTCTTAGGTAGCGATGTGTTTAGTTTTGGGTTGTGCTTTATAATTGCTTCGCTTTCTTTTATGGTTGCTTCTGACTTGTCGCACACCTCATACTTAAAAAATGAAAAATCCTTACCGTTAGCTAAATGACTATATAACCTACTTTCTAGGTTTGCCGTTTGACCTATGTATACGACATCCTCATTTGAATCTATTAAACTATAAATACAATGATCGCCATCATCAGGCATAATTATAAATTCCATCATTCTGTTTAGCTTTTCAGTTCTCATTATTTATTCACCTTTTTATATTTAGCCATAATTAATTCGTTAACAACTGACTGCTTGTTAGCGCCAAGGTTCCCATTGTCTTTTTCATGCTTAACAATTACATCTAACATCGTATGTACATTGTCTAATAATTTAACTTGTTTCATATATTCGCCTTATTTATTGTAGTTAGCTAAAGTTTACTTGAATTAAAATAAATGTCAAATTAAAGTTGACTTAAGTTTGGTGTATTGCTATTGTTTCTACATCGAAACGAAATGAGTAAATATTATGTGCGGCATATTCAATCAAATAGCAGAACACTGTGATGAACCAGACCAAAGCGTTTGTCCAATATGTGAATTCCCAATGGAGGAGAAGTTTTTAGCAGGTGGCGACCACTGGCTAGAATGTACAGCTCCATTTTGTGGTGAAGTTATCGATTTAAGCGAAGAGGTTTAACATGATTACATGGTCATCAGTAAACGTTAATCACCCACCAATGAGCGAGGTGATAATAGTTCAAAAGCCTAGCGGAGTTATAGCGCTTGTGGTTTTAGATAGTCGCCATGGCATAGACTGGAATGTTGAACATTTAATTGAAAATAATTTCACCAAATGGAGTGATACGGAATGAGTAACGAAATGGCGGTTATTGAAAAAAGCGTATTAAGCGTTATTGAACAGGCCACTGGATTAGACAAGGTTCACAATTCAATTTCTATTGAAGCTGAAAAGAATTACGCAATACAGTTATTGTATAAGAATAAGATGTCTATCGAGACAGCTCAGAAGAACCCAGTAAGCGTACAGAACGCTATATTGAATTTATCAAGCATTGGCATTAGTTTAAACCCTGCACTCAAGCACGCTTATCTAGTGCCGCGTGATGGTGCTATTTGTTTAGATGTTTCTTATATGGGTCTAATGCATTTAGCACAAGAGATTGGATCAATAGAATGGGGTCAGGCTAAAATCGTTTATGCTAATGATACCTATGAAAGTCAAGGATTAAACCAACAGCCTATTCATAAGTTCAATGCGTTCTCTAAAGATAGAGGTGAAAAGGTCGGTGTTTATTGTACGGTTAAATTACCAAGCGGTGACTTCTTAACAGAGGAAATGAGCTCGGAAGATATAGCAGAGGTACGCAAAACTTCAAAGAGTCAACATTCTTCATACAGTCCGTGGAATACATTTGAATCAGAAATGTGGAGAAAGTCAGTTGTTAAACGAGGCTCTAAGTACTGGCCTAAATCATGCGGAACAAAGGGTAATCGCCTCGATACAGCTATTCATGTAATTAATGAGCATGAAGGCTTAGATACTGAGCGTGAAGCACATCTTGAGAAGTTTATCAGCCTATATCAAAGCAATAGCGAGCCTTTAGTTTTATGGGGTTATATAGAGCAATTCAGAGAGAATGAAGAAATGTCTCAATGGATTTATAGAAACTTTCCCAAAGGCCACAAAACTAAAATACCTGTAATCCTAAAAGAAGGTCGAGATTTATTCTTTCAGTACAAAGCTATATTTGAAGGCAATGAAGAGTCACAAATCGAAGAAGCCAAATCAGAACTTAGCGAGATTGAATTAAAAATAATTTACAAAGGCATTCACTCAAGAAAAACGATTAACTAAATAACCATGCAATACCTAACTGATAGAGCAATCGCTAGCGGCATTAAAAGAAAGTCAATGCAGATTATTGATGATTGCCTAGAAGTTAAATGCGCGTGTTGTGGTGAGTTCTGGCCACATACTTTAGAGTTTTACCACAAAGACAGAAGTCGATTAAAAAGCAAATGCAAGGCGTGTTGGGAGGATACAAAACACATTAGTCAAATACCTAAAACTAGGATTATTGGACGGCCTAAACAATTACGCCAAGGACGGCAACAGTAAATAGAGAGAAGATTATGCAATTATTAGTTAAATATACGGTTACTTTGGAACAGACGGTTGATTGGCCTGATGATGAGTTAGAAGATTTAAGTTATGAGAATTTATTATGCAATCTTGATATTGATGAAAGTTTGGATTTGAACGAAACGGAAATATCAGGCATACAAAAGAACGGCGAAGAATTTCACTTTTAATTAAATAGAGAGATATAAACAAATGAGACACCCTTGCGGAGAAGCGCCGATATTAATTCTAATAGGGTGTGTAATAGCTGTATTAATAATGATAAGTAATTGCGCGGTTCACGGATTTAATTTTTAAATAGGAGAATGAGTGTGGATATATATTCAATACAAAGCAGAATTAGTTGCAATGAAAACACAGAAGATGGTGGTACGCACATATGGATAGATAATGAAGATAACGAACCATCAATACATATACTAGGACAATGGGAAAACAAGGTAAGAAAAGAGCTTGTTGTCTGTCTGGGTGCTGATGAGTTACAAGAATTCAAACGCCAAGTTGCAGCGCTTTAATTTTTAAATACAGGGTGATATATGAAACTAAAATTAATAACATTTGGAACTGAGGAATGCACCATAGGCAAGTTATATTGCAATGATGCATTAATATGTAAAACAATAGAAAGACGATGGAGAGACAATCAAGCCAGTGTGAGTTGTATACCTGAAGGTGTTTATAAGTTGATACCGACTCAATCACCCAAGTTTGGAAACAGCTATTGCCTGGTTAACGAAGAATTAGGTGTAACTTTAAACGGACCATCTAAGCGAACGCACATATTAATTCATTCGGCAAACAAAGCTAGTCAACTAATGGGTTGTATAGCTCCGGTATCATCATTTGGTATTATGGATGGTGAATGGGCAGGGTTTAATTCAAGAGCTGCTAAGGTTAGATTGTTTGCTAAACTTAATGGTGATGAACATGAATTAGAGATAATTAGAAATTAGCAATGCCAGCAAAGATAAAAGGCGAAATACAATCGGCCTTAATAATATCTTTAATAACATTCGTCAAAGTAATAGTTTTAGTTGTTTGTTTATGCGTGATTTTAACAGTGTTGTTGATTGAGTTAATTTACCATGTGATCGCGTATATCAAACAACGGCACGTAGAGATAATTGAGGATAGATGATATTATGGAACTCCTTTCAATTTCAGGAATACTATCATGGGTGGAACTTCAAAGCCAAAACGTGGAAACGGTACGAAACGTAAGTAATATACTAATTGCTTTGTACTCTATGTCTTACATATTTAATCGTAAAGGTTGCTTCATTGCAGCCTTTTTATTATGTGAAGTTTTTGGCAATACATATAGCTACACAAGCGGCGGGGGTTACGAGATATATCTGGGTTACGCTTTTATTTATTGTTTACTATACTGGTACACATTCACCACAAAAGCAAAATTAAAAATTGTAATAGCTTGTGGTACAATGGTTTTATTTGAAATAGGGGCTTGTGTAGATGCTTACCTTTATCCATCGGACGAAACGCTTATTTATAAGAGTTATGTTGTGGTTGTTGTACTTCTTCATCTTTATATCATATGTCAATCAGTTCACTGGTCACTCGTTAGGAAAGATATGGGGCGGTTTATTAGAGCTTGGCTTACTGTTATTCGCGTTAGTGACGCTGCTTCATTTTTTTGGTATAATTTTAGAATCTGCACAAAAAGAGAAAAGAAGTAATGAGCCGAACCGACCAGCTTTTAGAAACATTAATAAAAAGCAATGAAGAAGTGAAAGAGGAGCAGAGGCAAACAAATGCCAACATGTTAGAAATATCTTCTAGTATGGCTACTCTTGCAACTATTGAGGCAGGAAGGGCTGTGAGAGAAGAGCATCAAGGTCAAGTTAACGAAAAATTTGATAAGTTCATTACTGACAACAATAACACACTTGTTAGGATTAGAGCTTGGCTTAAGAGATGGGATGGTGCTTGGGATAAAATATTAGTGTTATTGATTATTGCCGTATTAACTGCTGCTGGGTTTAACTGGTTGCAGTAATGAGAACTAAAAAGCTCAAGCGAGTAATTAAAAGAATAAAATTTTACGATCGTACAGGGTAATAATAAAAGCAATGCCCCCTTAAGTGGAGACATTAAATGAAGCTAACAAAAAAGATAGGCGCTTGGGTATTCGAGGTTAAGACAATACAGGCTAGGCGCGTTGGTTTAGACGGTGAGTTTGGTGATGATTTCGATTCAGTGGCTAAGATACATCAAATAAACCTAGACGCTCATGTTGAAGGATTTCTCACAACAGAAGACTTTACGAGGTGCGATTATAAAGCATTTCAAGAGTTATGTGAAAACATGGGTTTAACGCTTAAATTTAAACGTTCGAGAGATATAGTATAATGGCAACAAGAAACAAATTACTAGCTGATATAGTTATTGCTGTCGGTGGTACGGTAACAGATCCTAATAATAGAAACAAATTGTTAGAGGATTGGTTAGAGGCTTTAACTTCAGCAGAACAAAGAATCTTCATTGATTTAGACCCTGTTGCTAATGCGTTTTATTCACTGGCAACACCTATCACACTAACCGGAAATTACAGTATTATAGGTGATATTGTTCACACTGGCACAGACATGCCTATCGTCGGTAGGTTATCTAGCTTTAACGCTAGATATAAGGTCTTGCCAAACGGATCTGTAATGTGGAGGCCTCAAAACGCTTCAGGTACAGAAGTTTCAACACCAGCAGGGGTAGTTCCTTTAAATAAGCTATCGACAATAAGAGTGGAAAGAACAGGATCAAACGGAACTATAACAGTTGACGGTGTTGTAGAGTTTTCCGGGGCTGTACCTACAGGAGGTTGTACAATAGAGGTTGTAGGTCGATCTAATACATTATATGGTGACGATATATTAGCCAACGTTATAATAAACAATAACGGAACTCCCGCAAGTTGGAATATAGACAAAGCAACATCAAACACTGAAACAAACAACGAAGGCGGCAACATACTAACCTATAACAACATACCAACATCAGATAGAGAGTTGTTCCAACTTAACGGCGCACAAACTCAGTGGGATAATATAAGCCCACCAGTTCAGCAATTACCTGCCGTTATAGTAATAGCATAAGGATATAACATGAGTAACGCATACACTATATACAATAAAGAACTAGCACCTGTTGAGATGCTAAGTGAGCACCCTTATGCGCCAACGTACAAAGATGATAATTTACCTAACAGTATAGAGATAGTTTTATTCATTGAATCATTTGAAGACGTAACAGGTACACCAGCAGGTAATATAATTGTTATCGACCAATCAGAAGAAGAGTTATCAAATGAAGATTTGGACGCTATGGTTGATGCATATTTAACAGGTGAGCAATTAGGATCAGAATTACAGTTAATAAAACCTAGAGGTCTATACCTTTACGAAACAAGATTCAAGACGGAGGAATTATGACTATTAGAAACTGTATCGAGTCAGACATATTAAAAAAGCTTGGTGGTACTGATTTACAATGCCAAGGAACACAAATAGAAATACTAAATGATATTGTTGTTATAATGGGTGGAGTACCAACAAACCCAGATAGTAGAAACTCACTATTAAACGATATACTAAACCTGTCGTGAATATAAGCGTATTAGACATTAAACAGTTTAAGCGCGTCTTTGCATTGATAGAAAAGTATAAAGATGAATTGCCAGATGAACTTAAGCAGGAGATTCTGGTTTTATTAAATACCTTTGAAGGGTAAACATCAAACCTAGGGGGCGAGATGGCAAAGTTAACATCTAAAGAGGAATCATTTGCTCAAGCTTATATATTTCATAAGAACGATTCAATAGAGGCTTACAGAAATTCAGAGTACAGCCAAAAGCTAACGCCAGACAATATGAGCGTACAAGCTTACAAATTATTAAAAAAGCCTCATATAAACCTCAGAATAGAAGAATTGCAAAAAGAAGCCGATAAGATAGCTAAGGAATCATTCACAATAAGCGTAAAACAGCGCTTAGAGTGGTTAAAAGAAATAACAGAGGCTGGGCTAGAAACTTTTTGTGATGTGCAAGGGAATAAGCGTAGAGAAGGTTTAGGTGCTGCAAGGTCAGCAATAGAAACAATGAATACTATGCTTGGTGTTAATGATGATTCTAGTGAAAGCGCACAACCTTTAAGTATAACATTCAGTGTAAGTAATCCAGTTAATGAGGTTAAGATAATCAATGCTAAGTCTTAGCGCTCCTCAGAACACGTATCTAAATGGACTAAACAATAAATTCAACGCTTATGTAGGCGGGTTTGGTTCGGGTAAAACATTTGTAGGGTGTATTGATTTATTAATATTCTTCGGCAGGCATCCAGGAACAAGGCAGGGTTATTTTGGTGTTAGTTATCCGTCAATAAGAGATATATTCTTTCCAACCTTTGAAGAGGCTGCGGAAATGATGGGCTTTACCGTTGTTATACGTGAGGCCAATAAAGAAGTTCATGTTTATAGGAATGGATTCTATTACGGTACTGTTATTTGTCGATCAATGGATAACCCCGGATCTATTATCGGATTTAAAATATCAAGAGCTTTAGTTGATGAGATTGACACACTAAATAAAAAGAAAGCGGATTTAGCATGGAATAAGATTATTGCCAGGCTTCGATTAAAGATTGATGGTGTTGTGAATGGTATCGGAGTAACCACTACTCCAGAGGGTTTTTTATTTGTTTATGAGAAGTTCAAGAAAGACCCGACAGAATCATATTCAATGGTACAGGCTTCTACCTATGAAAACGAAAGGTATTTACCTGATGATTATATAAGCTCATTAAAAGAAACATACCCAAGCCAATTAATTGATGCCTATCTAATGGGTGAGTTTGTAAACCTAACAAGCGGCACTGTTTACAATCAATATGATAGGCTGTTAAGTAATACCAAAAGAGAGTGGGACGGTAAAGAGCCGGTTTATATTGGTATGGATTTTAACGTTGGGCAAATGTCAGCCGTTATTCATGTTAAAGATAATGATGGCCCAAGGGCTGTTGATGAGATAGTTAAAGCTTATGATACTCCTGATATTATTAATATAATTAAACAAAGATACAAAAATTGCACAATAAGAGTCTATCCAGATGCTAGTGGTGGCAGTAGAAAGTCAGTCAATGCGAGCGTTACAGACTTAGCTTTATTATCAGAAGCCGGTTTTAGTGTGATAGCAAACAAAAAGAATCCTTTCGTTAAAGATCGCGTATTGGCAATGAACCGCGCTTTTTGCGATAATAGTAATAATAGAATGTATTTGGTTAATGCTAATAAATGTCCTTCTTATGCTGACTGTCTTGAACAGCAAGTATGGAATGACAACGGTGAACCAGATAAAACACAAGGGAAAGATCACGCTAACGATGCCGGGGGCTATTTTATTGCGTATGATTATCCTGTTATCAAGCCAGTGGCTGCGGATATAAGGTTTACATTATGAGCGTTGATTTCAAGCGAAAAGATTATAAGATTAGCAGTACTAAATGGCATCAGGTTCGTGATGTTATCGAAGGGGATCAAAGATTAAAACAGCATGATTACAATGCACAGAATCTTTATAGCTCAAATTCAGGCAATAACTGCAGTCGTGATTCTGAATTCTGGAACGATAACTATGGTGGCGAAAAGCAGGATTCTTACCTAAGACGTATAAACCCCAAAGATTGCGGTAACGATAATTCAACAAGAAACGCTCAATATATTAAGTGTGCTGTACTGTCTAATTTCACTAAGCATACATCTTCAGGCATGACAGGCATGATGTTTAGACGAGCGCCAGACATTGAGCTTGGTTCTATCATTGAATACTTAAATGGTGACGTTGACGGGTCAGGTCAGCAATTTAACCAGCAGATAAAAAACACAGCACGTAATGTTGTTGAAGTTGGTCGTCATGGTTTATTGGTAGACTTTCCCCACACTGACGGACCATCAAGCGTTAAAGATGTTGATAACGGTCAGCGTTCATATATTGACACATACGATGCAGAGCAAATTATTAACTGGCGTACAGAAAAGTTTGGCGCAGTAACTAAATTAGTATTGGTTGTATTGATGGAAGTTCAAACATCTACTAGTGACACATTCGAGCTAGAAGAAACGATCATCTATCGAGTATTGCGCTTAGTTGATGGGCTTTACGTACAAGAAATTTATCGAGAAGATTTAAGCAAGCCAAAAGCCGATGATATATTTGAACCTAGAATGGGCAACGGCGAAAGAATGGACTTTATACCATTTCAATTTATAGGTTCAGAAAACAACAGCCCCATGATCAACTCAGTTACTATGTATGACATATCAGTTGTAAACGTTGGGCATTATAGAAACAGCGCTGACGTAGAAGAGAATTCATTCTTTGCTAGTCAGATGACTGTTACTGCTACGGGTATGACTCAGCAGTGGATTGATGATGTATGGAAAGGCGAAGCGCAAATAGGAGCTAGGGCGGTATTGACTGGTCCTGATGGTGCAAGCTTCGGAAGCATCCAGGCTAATGAGTCAAACCTATCACGCGCATTAATGGCAGACAAAGAAAAGCAGATGATTCAATTAGGCGCTAAATTAATAGAGCCTAACCAGGGTGATAAGACAGCAACACAAGCTGAGATTGATAGCGCTGATAACAGTTCTATTTTATCTACCATAGCCTCCAATGTTGAAGACGCTTATATAAACGCTATTCATTGGGTTCAATTATTCATGAATGACACTCAGGACTTTGAATTAGAGTTAAATAAAAAGTTTGGTGTCGCTCAGTTAGGGCCACAAGAAATAACTTCTATTGTTGCAGCTTGGCAATCAGGGTTAATCTCTCAAGAGTCTGCATTGTGGAACTTTAAACAGGGCCATAGATTACCTAATGATATAAGCGTAGATGAAGAGATAGCAAAAACTGTTAACTCTGAATTAGGCTTAACTGGTGAGACTGAATAGTGGCAGCACTAGACCAGAGCGTACAGAATGAATCAAGGCACGCTGTATTTGTACAGAGATTTGCCGGTGGTTTATCTAATGACTTCCTACCGTTTATAGAGCAGATAAAGAAAGAGATTAACAATTCTTTAATGTCTGCCAGTACTGATTTAAAGGGTAGAAGGTTGCGCTCAGTGTTGCGTGAATTAGAAAACATTCAAAAGGGTATTTACGAAGAATATAGCGACGAGTTACTGACTCAGTTAGAGTTATTTAACGATCACGAAATAGACTTTGAAGCGGATAGCCTTAACGATGTAATCATAACTGAAAGTGTAAGCCTAACTAAACCGGCAGCCAATCAAGTATGGGCATCAGCCAATGCTACTCCTTTAATATTCCCAGATAGCAACGATACCGTATTACTAAAGCCTTTTATTAAAAACTGGTCTGCTAGTGAGATTAAAAGAGTATCAAGCATAATCACCACAGGATTTATAACCGGGCAAACTAATGATGAAATAGCTAGAACAATAACAGGCAAAGGTGGAACGATAGATAAACAAACCAGAGCCAACAACAAAGCCATTGTACGAACAGCAACCAATCACATTAGCGCAATAGCACGCGAAAGAATGATGCAGGATAATAGCGATATTGTTATAGGTTATGAGTGGGTATCGACTTTAGATAGTCGCACATCAGGACAATGCCGAAGCTTAGACGGTAGAGTATTTAAATTCAAAGACAGTGGGTTTAAACCACAACCTCCAATACATCCTAATTGCAGAAGCACAACGGCTCCAGTGTTAGACCAACGTTTCCAATTAGATGATGGAACAGAGACAAGAGCGTCCAAAGGTGCTGAGGGTGGGCAACAAGTTAAGGCTACTACGACTTATTATTCATTCCTTAAAGACCAACCTAAAGCATTTCAAAACGATGTGATTGGCCCGACTAGAGGTGCATTACTTAGAAATGGTGGATTAACATCAGAAGAGTTTGCAAAGCTAACGGTTGACCAGAAGTTCAGACCGTTAACCTTGGATGAAATGAAAGCTAAGAATCCTTTAGCGTTTGATAAGGCGGGTATTGATTAATATATATGGTTAAGGTTTAATATCTTTATTTAACATCTTTAAAAATTCACTATCACAAAGCATACAGTTAGTTGCTTGCGACCTTATGCGTAATGCGTCTCTCTCGTTATGTTTAGGTTGGTGCTTTGTTAATGTGTCGATAGCGTGTAATACTAACTCTAATTCTTGATTGCTTTCTAACCTTTCTATATCGCTACAACAAAATTCATCTTTAAATGATTCTTGCCATTCAGTTATTTTATCTTTGATATTCACAAATCACTCCAATCAAAACAAAAGTAAATACTAATTGCTAGGTATGCTATTGCTGCTATTTCGCTCATTATTTTAATCCTTCCCAAGCTTTATCATTATTACGCACATTCTAAATCCATGCATATGAAGTGGCTTTTTAACCTTGCCACCATAAACTTTTATAAAAACGGTTACATTACTAACCAATTCATCCGTTGTGTTTCCGTGAACCCTGTAAAGATTGTTCTTTCTGAATAAATTGGTTATCCATAACGGTTCACCCGAAAAAATGAAGTGTATCGGTGCGTATATTGTAACCATGATTAAACCCATAGCTATAAAAAGTGATATGTCCATTATTTATCCCCGTATATCATAGTTCAACCCTAAAAAATAAAGTTTCTTTTTGTGTGCGTAAGTCTCTTTCAATCTCAAGGTGCTTTAGGTTCATACCGTAAGTTATTCTTGATACTAACTCAGCTCTAACGCTATCTCTAATTTCATCATCTATATCAATCTTATCCAAAAGACTTTTTATAGCATCTTCTTGCGCTTGTTTTATGCTGTCATTTATAACAGCCATAAATTCATGAGCGTTAATTATTCCAATAGCCATTTATTTATCCCCCAGTTTATCAACCCATTCAACCAATACATCATGAAACTGATTATCAGTCTTTTCATATCTGCGATAGGTGCGCAATGAAATCCAATGTTTAGCGCAGAAATCTTCTAGTGAGTAACCTTTGTCTCTAATCTTTCTTGTTAGTTTGTTCATGCTTGACCCTCATCTGTATATTTGCAGTCCCAACAAAGATACAGCCCGTTAGCTCTTTTATTTACACTTGCCAATGCAAAGGAGTGACCACAAGAAAGCTTAATTGTTTTAATGTCTTTAAACTTACCATATCTATAATGGTTACTCTCGCTTGATATGCTCAATGTCCTAACGAACTCACAAGATACCATTTCTCTTAAATACTTTTTATGTCCACTCATTATAAACCCCTGTATTTGTCATCATTGGCATTACTATATGACACCTTTGGCATTGTTTCAAGGCTTATTTTGAATTAAGTATAAATAGTGGTAAAATACACTGTAAACTTTTATTAACCACCCAGAGGGTATGAACATGGCTTTAAATCTAGATGGTCTAGAATTAAGTGAAGATGTAATCGCAAAATTAAATGAACAGAATGCCGGTCTAGTTAGCTCAGAAGAGATAGCAGGACTAAAGCAAAATCGAGATGATTTATTATCAGAGAAAAAAGCTATTGCAGAGTCTAAGCGTTTAGCTGATGAAAAATCAGAAGCAGAACATTTATTATCATTGCAAAAAGATAATGACTATAAAGCTTTAAGTAAGTCTTATGAAGATAAGCTTGCACAGTACGAACAACGCGACAAAGACAATGCAGCAAAATTGCAAAAGCAAGCAGTAGGCACGAAAGCCTTAGAAATGGCTAAATCTATTTCAAGTGGTGACAATGCAGACTTACTTGCAACATTCATCGAGCAACGTTTACGCTCTGAAGATGGTGAAATAAAAGTAACAGATTCAAACGGGGGCTTAACTATTAGCTCCTATGAAGATTTGCTCAACGAGTTTAAGACGAATCAGAGATACGCCTCACTTGTAGTAGCGACTAAAGCCAGTGGTGGAAGTTCCACAACTGCAACTAAACATAATGGTAGTGCCGTTAATGTTGATACAACAAACCCTGAAGCAGTTAGAAAGGCAGCGATTGCTGAAAGATTAGCTGATCAAGGAATTCATTCTAAACAATAAAGGTAAATATCATGGCTTTAAGTAATATGCAGGTGTATAACACCGAAATACAAACATCGACTATCGAGATGATAGATCAAATGGTAAATAACATCGCGGCTAGTTCACGTGGTGCTATTCAATTAACATCAATTGCAAACATGGGTGATTACGCTAAAGAAGCTTTTTGGCAGAATCTAGCAAGCTCACAACGTCGAGTTGATCGTAACGGTGCTAACGGTGCTCAAGCAACTACTGATTTAATTCAACTTGAAACTGTAGGCGTAAAAGTTGCCGGTGGTTTTGGTCCAGTTCTTTTGGAGCCTAGCCAGATGACTTGGTTGCAAGAAGATCCAGCAAGTGCTATCGCTGCAATCTCTCGTTATGCTGCTGAATCAATGGTACAAGATCAATTGAATACTGGTATCTTGTCTGCCGTTGCCGCAATTAACAACCAGGCTGCATTGGTTAACGATGTATTAACAGCTAAAATCAGTCAATCAGCAATTAATGGTGCACACGCTAAGTTCGGTGATATGTCTCAAATGATCGTATGTGATGTTATGACTGGCGCAACTTACCATAAATTAGTTGATTTAGGTTTAGCGAATGGCGAGCAATTATTTGTTGCTGACAATGTAACCATTGTTGATATTCTAGGTAAGGCTGTTGTTATCACTGATGCACCGGCATTGTTAGACTTGGCGACAACTCCCGATCAAGATATTGTTCTTGGCTTGGTTGCTGGTGGCTTAGAAGTTTCTAACAACAACGACTTACTTACCAATATGGAAACTAATAATGGTAAAGAGAGCATCGAAACAACTTGGCAAGCTGATTATTCTTTCAACGTTAAATTGAAAGGTTATGCGTGGGATATTGCTAACGGTGGATCATCTCCAACAGATGCAGCATTAGCAACAGGCACTAATTGGGATGTTGTAAATCTTCCTAAATTTACTGCCGGTGTACTAGCGCGTGGTAACATCTAATGGGAATCGTCTATCTAAAGCATCCGGTTAGTGCTGAAGAAAAGGCAAAGCATAAGGCCAAGGGCGATAAAATCTTAGATATTAGATTTAAGCCTGAGGCTGCAAAGCCTAAACCCAAGCCTAAAAAGAAAAAAGAAGACTAAATAAAAGCCTCATTAATTTGGGGCTTTTTTATATCTGATAATAAGTTATAATGAATTGTCGTCGTTGAGGGACTTCGGCATGGCTCGCGGGCCTATTACTCAATCCCTCTGTCACTCCCTCGATTTATAATATTCCCTCAAGAGATACGAGGGATAATTATGTCCATTCAAAATGAAATATTAGCTTCAATCGTTATTGCTTTAGGCGGTACGGTTACAGAACCCAATAACAGAAATCAATTAATACAAGATTGGTTAAATACCTTTACACCTTAACCCTCATTCATTCCCTCGATACTGCTCAGGAGAAATGGCATGAGTATAAGAAATAAATTATTACAAGATATATTATCCGCTATCGGTGGCGGTGGCGCAGTCCTATGGGGTTCAATCACTGGTACTATTGCAGACCAAACAGATTTGGCAGAAGTTGCAAAAACAAATGATTACGATGATTTAAACAACACGCCAAGCCTATTAGATAATAGAGTTATGGTAAAACAAGCTTCTGATTTGTCGGGCGCATTAGATAGTACAAAGCAATACTTTATTGATGGCATTATTGATATGGGTAGCACTTCAATTGAAATACCGCAAGGTGGATTGACTATTACAGGATATAGTTTTGACCTATCTAAACTTATATCATCAGCAGCAGCTTATACAATGTTTACATCTCCAGTTACTGGTAGTGGTAACGTGCTAGGTATGGATTATGCCGTTGAGGTTACAGGGTTAGGTTCACAGGTTTATGACTTGGTGAGTGATACAGGATTTGAGGCGTTCGAGTTCACGCGAATTAATTATAATGATTGTAGTTCACTTGGTTCTATAGATAATTATAGGCAAGGCTTGGAGATTGGAACGGGACGATTTGGTGGAAAACCTGAATTAACACTTGTTGGCGCATGGGTAGGTGGTTATTTTATTGATACCTCAATAGTTAGATCGTTAGTTGATGGTGCTTATTCCTTATTTAGTGCCGGTGCTGGTTTTAGTATGGCATCACGTTTTAGGTCAAATCAAAATGTTGATTTACCTGCTAGTGCTTCATTCCTTGATTTTTCTGCTGCAAACTTCGTTAACCCTTCAACATTACAATTAGACGGTTGCTTAATTACAAGGGAGGGTGTATTTGATGCTACTGATACGAATATAATCCCTAATGTGGCAGCAAGCGCATTGGTGTGTGAATGGATGGGTAACAATGGTATTGATAACACTTTCCCGGGTGGTGAGGCTATTGTATCAACAGAGGTTGAAACAACAATCGTTAGTGATGGAGCTTATGTTGATTTAGCAGGTACATTTACAGCAATAGAATTGACTCATTTTGATTCACCATCAAGTGGGCAATTAAGACATCTAGGAGATTCACCTAGAGAGTATCAAATAGGTGGACAACTTGTTATTGATGGAAGTGCAAATGATGTTGTCGCTTTAAAGGCGGTAATATTTAGATTTGCTACCACATCTTTTGAAGATCAAAAAATACAAGAAAGGGTAATAAATAATTTATCAGGTAGTAGAAACGTTGGCTACTATGTTTATTTTGACAACATTACATTAAATAAAAATGATTATGTAAAATTACAAGTAGCTAATATTGGCGCAGATAATAATGTTACTGCTGAGTTAGATAGCTCTTTTGCTGTACAAGCCAGATAATAATAACAAGTACACTACTTAAAAGGGGCTGAAATGCTCCTTTCTTTTTTATACTCTCTCATTGTGTTAAACTTGAGCTATTAACTAATTAAGGTTTTCACCATGTCCCAAAATTTAGTCATTGCCAATAAAGATAACTTAGTCGTTTATGTATTTGGTGGTATAGATTTAACGCTTGCTACTGATATTAAAGTACAGTTCGGAGCAGAAAGTTATACTTTATTATTAGATCCTTTAATTGTAATTGTCACATCTGCA
>SPKZ01011837.1_pt1 | contig 37941 bp, 55 predicted proteins | sample 2456571 | NCBI WGS metagenome assembly SPKZ01 (sample SAMN11192286, study PRJNA482655) | marine metagenome | biome: ENVO:00000447; feature: ENVO:00000244|ENVO:00000211|ENVO:00000569|ENVO:00002023; material: ENVO:00002151; isolation source: ocean water from marine abyssalpelagic zone ...
ACCATAATTAACTTAACCGAGGGGTTCGCCCCTCAAAGGCTTTTAATATGTCAAAATCAAAGAAAGGTGACGCATGCACAAGAAAGGTAAAAGCACGTGTGGCTGTATGGCCAAGCGCAAGAGCGAGTCAACAAGTGGCAAAATGCAGGAAAGCAAAAGGCCAAGTAAGAAAAACAAAAAAAGGAAGTGACCTTAAACGCTGGGAAAAGGAGGATTGGAAAAACACCAAGACGGGCGAGAAGTGCGGAGGCAGTAAAAAGGGCAAAGGCTATTGCAGGCCAACAAAGCGAGTCAGTAGCAAAACGCCCAAGACCAAATCAGAAATGAGCAAGTCAAAGCTAAAAGCAAATCAGAAACGTAAAGCGCAAGGCAAACGAGCCAAGACGCAAAAGAGAGGTAAATAAAATGCCAGCAAATGTAAGAGGCGGTAGAGCTAAAACTAACCGCAAAAAGAAAGCAGGAAAGCCGGTAAAGGGAAAAGCAAAGGCTAAGATGGTGACTGACCCAAAGACAGGAAAAAAAGTAAAACGCTCATACGGTCAAGCCGGTAAAGCTAAAGATGGTACAAGCCGAGTAAAGCCAGGAACAAAAAAGGGTGATGCTTATTGTGCTAGAAGTGCGGGCATTAAGAAGTGCAAAAACCCACCTTGCGCTAATGATTTAAGCCGTAAGCGGTGGAAGTGTCGTGGTAAAAAGTCGATGAAATAAAAAAGGGGCTTAATTGCCCCCCCCTTACTCTTTGGATATTAACCAAATTAAAGCGTTTTATTGTTTGGATTTAAACAGTGTAGACCTTTCTGCGTTGCTTTGCAGTCTCACCCGCTGGCAACCTGTTTAATATATCTCTGACTTCATCAAGCGTTAGAGTTTGACGACCAACCTCACCATAAGTTTTAGACCTACGAACAACCGTCAAGCATGAGCGACTACGCCAACCACCATCATGAGCGTATTTATCCATCGTAGCCAATTGATTAAATGACTCAACAGATACACCTGGATGCTCTTTCACAATCATATTGTGATGAACATGCCCAATATCAATATAACGATATCTAGACTCACCCCAATCTTCAGCAAAATCAGTTGCCATAACTTGCGCTAAATTCTTTGGCTTGCACTTGTCAGAGTGGTGAGTCATTACAAAAGTATTACCCATTCGATAAGGTATAAATACACTTTGATTATCTAGTATTTGAATGCGCGGTGTTTTAGCGTACATCATAGATAAAAACTTTTGGGCTGCATGGTCATTTACTCGGCTATGATTACCCTGATTAATAATCACATCGACATACTTAAACTTACGAGCTGCATACTCAATAATAAATTTCATTACATCGCCGTAAATATCAATCATTTTTGAGTAACGGGTATCATAGTTCAAAGCATGACCACTGGCAGCGGTCACACCATCGTTATTATCATAATGAGTCATGTCACCCATATCTTGAATAACGCAGCGCTCACATTGCGGCTCGCGGTCAATAAGTGTTTTCATTGCTATCATTAAGTCACGTTTAGCAATCTTTAAGTCAAAGTTATGACCTACTTCATGCTCATAGCTAATCATACCTAAATGACCATCACCAATGTTAAACCACGGGATTATGTCAGTGTTGTAGTCTGGCTTTTTAGGCGGTGCAATGCTATCTAGTATCGGCAACTCACAAGCCAGCTTTGATGCTAACTCACTCATAAACTCAATACGCTTTACATCTTCACGCTTAAACTTCATCCAGACCGGCTTGCCTAGCGCATTTTGCTGCATATCAGAAATACCGCTGATGCCTGGATTGTTTCTGACCGTTTCTTGCATCTGCTCAATATAATCTTGGTCAGGCTCAAAGTAATAACCAGCATTACGAGCTTTACGCTTAACGTTTGCTAATGCGTTTTTAATCGCAGTTCTACCAACTCCAAGCATTTTTGCTGCATCGTATTGACTGCCAGTCTCAATATAAGCTGTTAGCTTTTCCTTTTCTCTATCCGTTGCATATTCAAGCAACTCTATATCAAATTTAGCCATTATTATTCCTGTTCATCTTGCTAATAATATAGTCATCTTTACTGACTTTTGCGCCGTTGATTCTATAAACAAACTCAACAGGCTTTTTATTATTGCGCTCTGCAATCTTCCAAATCGGAGCGCCTTTAACATCTGAATTACCACCAAAAAATTGAGACATTATTTTTTACTCCTAGTTGTAACAGTTGGCATAAATAACAGCGCAAGTAAGCACCAAGCGCTATTTGTAAGGTAAACGCTAAATCCTACTAGAGCCATAAGGCCCAAATATATAGATACTGCTGCAAGCCTATTCATTATTTACCCCCCCCAACAGTTCTTTTAATAACTCATTAACTTTGATTTTATTTCCATCAGCATCATAGACAGCAAAAGGAGCAGCAGCAACAGTAGCAGTAAAAGCAGCAGCATCAGCAGCATCAGCGGCATCAGCATCAGCAACAGCAACAGCAACAGCAGCATCAGCAGCACGAGCAGCATCAGCAACAGCAACAGCAGCATCAGCAGCATATTCATTACGACCATTTAAAAATTCAAGTATTAAATTGTACTTATCTGTGCATGGTTTTATCAGTTCTATATTGATTAATGCGCAATCACAAGCAAACTTTCTTATTTTATCTTTACTTAGTTTTTTACCAGCAAGCCAAAGCAAATCATGATAAGTATTTTTACCACCAACAAGAGAGCCAACATCAACCGCCTCATCTGTGTTATTTGTTTGCTCTATGAATCTATCAAGGCCCGCCTTGCAAGCATTTAAATCTATTAATTCTTGTTTAGTTATTTTCATTATTACCCACCTCATTAATTAAGTTTCACTAACCCTAATCTAATTAATTTAATAAATCAATATTGTTTTAATATTATTTTTATATTATATTTAGCTCATCAAACACAGGAGATTATTATGAAGCGTACAAATTGCAAACAGATAAACGGGTTTTACACAGAGGAACAGGTGGAGTTCCTAGCTAAAGAAAAAGAAAAGACAGCAAATAGTGATGTTGTAACTCTTAGACTGGCGCTTGAGTTTTACAAGAAACACAAGGAGCGCGAATACAGGAAGCTTAACGCCGCACAGAAAGGCATGAGAAGATGCTTAAAAGATATGGTTGAGAGGCATGAGGGCGAAATTATTCAAGATATGATCAAAAGTCAACAGGTGGAAAAGTGATAGACGTTAAACTACATCAGCAATGGCTAGACGATGACATGCCTTTTGCAATCGAACACGTAAAGAAAGAAAAGCGCGAACCTGTAAAGCTAAGCGAAGAAGCAAAGCGCAAGCAAAAAGAATTATTAGATAAGTGGGATTTTTAAGATGAGAGATATTAAAATAAAATACTATTACAAAAATAGTACAGGTGAAATAATATCAAAAGTTTTCGACTTAGATGTTGATGTATCAATGGCTATTGGGTCTATATATCTGACGATTCCATACGAGATGCGCGATTATGAGATAATTGGCAGGGTTCAATACACAGGCTTAAAAGATAAAAGCGGCGTTGAGATATATGAGGGTGATGTTGTTGAGCTTGAAAATAACTTTATAGCGGAGGTTGAAATTAGTCCGCTTAACGGGGTTGAGTTTAAAAGTCGCAATCGCAACTATAGAGATGAGTTTGCAAGCGAGTATGGTAATTACATTGGAAACTTTCCTTGTGAAGTAATTGGCAACATATACGAAAACCCAGAATTACTAGGTGAATAAATTGAAAGATTATTATAAAAAACAAATGCAAAAGTATTTTACGTTATATGAAAAGGCGGTTGAGGCTGGCGATACAAAGCAGATTAACTACACAATGCAAGAATACTTGAATTACCAACAGATGTATAAAAGCGCAGCAAATACAGCTAAATTTTAAACATTGCATAAAGCTGTTATAATAAGGATAGATTTTATTACTATCCTTTTTTTATGCCTAAATTATCATTACCATTACTGCAAGGCGCAAAGCAAACTGACCTAGATTACCGTGATTTATTGCCGGTAAATATGATGCCTGTTATTAAAAATATAAAAGGCGATCAAGGTTATTTGCTAACTGTTGACGGCCTAGAATCGTTTGCAGAGACTAGCGGTGTTGCAAGGGGTGGTTATTATAACGAGCGATTTAAAAAGCATTTTCGCGTTAGTGGTGATAAGTTAGAATCAATCGGTGTTGACGGAAGTGTTGAGGTTATCGGTGTTATTCCAGGCAACGATATTTGCAAGTTCGTATCAAGCTTTAACACTCAGGCAATACTTAGCGAGGGCCGATTATTCTTATACGATAACGCGACACTGAGAGAGTTAAGCTCGCCCAATCTTGGCTTTCCTATTGATATTGCACAGTTCAGGGGTATCTACGTCTTAACTGATGGTGAGAATGTTTACCAGACTGATATAACCGACGAGTTTAGCGTAAGCCCGTTAAAGTTTGTTACAAGTGAGTTCAGCAATGACCCAACCGTTGCAGTTAGACAGACCGAAAACAACCAAATAATAGCATTTAACACTACGTCAATTGAGTATTTTTACTTTGATCCTAGTAACGATGTTAATGTGTCGGTGTTGTCACCAATACAGGGCAAGAGTACAAAAGTAGGCGTTGCTGGCGCTAATTGTGTAACTGAGATGGATGGTTCATATTTCTGCATAGGTGCAAGACCTGGAGAAGAATTTGAGGTGTTTGGCTTGGCTGCAGGTGGTAGGGCGCAACAGATAAGCACAAGGCACATAAATCAAATATTAAAAGGTCGCTCAAGAGATGAGCTTAGTGATGCGTTTTTAGAATCAAGATACTCTGACAGTCAGCATGTATTATTAATTCATTTATCAGATTGCACCTTGGCATATAATCACACTATGGCTAAAAATGTAGGCTTAACTGCGGCTTGGTCGGTTCTTAAAAGTGGAAGTGATAACGATGTTTATCGTGCTAAGTTCGGCGTATTTGACCCGCGTGTTTCTAGCTGGATTTATGGCGATATACTGGAAAATAAACTAGGCAGATTAAGCAAAGATACAGCGGCACAATACGATGAGCCTACCGAGTGCGAGTGTTACACACCTATAAATTATCTAGATGGTAACATTGTTCTGCAGAGCGTGACGTTTCAAACAATACCGGGATTTTCAGAAGTTGACACAAAGCTAATATATTCATTCACTGACAACGGTGTTACTTTTGGCAATGAATCTTCTTTTATTATTTCTGAACAACAGAAGTACAAAAAAGAAATAAACATTAGAAGCGGTGGCCTGTTTACTGACTTAATGGGTATGAAGATTAGATTTATAAGCAACAGCAAGCAAGCGCTGAGTGGTTGTGTAATTGATTTTAGATCGAGAGCTACATCATGATTAACTCAAAGCAAACAATATATAGCTATAATGAGGTTGATGAGTTTTTCCCTTTTGGCATTGCTAGGGACTACATGGGTTTAAAGCAAGATTTAAACGACATACTACGAATCATAAATAATAATGAGTTATCGCCTCAGTTTGGTTCTGGTAGTCCAGAGGGCGTAGTAACTAGCAATTTAAATAAAACATACTTTGATACTAGCGGCACAGATGCGGTTATGTATATAAATGAATCAACCAACTCGAAAACGGGTTGGCAACAAGTTAATATTTAGGAGGCTTTATGCTTTGGGGAGCGATTGGCGCGATAGGTGGTGCATTAATAGGCGGCTTAGGCTCAAGGAGCGCAGCAAAAAGACAACAGCGAGCAGAGGAGCAAGCAGTAGCTTTACAGCGCGAGATGTTCAACACACAAAGAGCTGATTTTAAGCCGTATATGGATGCAGGTGTTAGGGCTGTTGGTGGTCTTGAGGCTTTGACTAGTCCAGAGGGTAGAGCGCAGGCTTTGAGCGACTACTATAATTCTGATGAATTTAGAACGATGCAGGGCATAGCAAACACCAATGCAGCAAGAAACGCAGCTGTCACAGGCGGACTAAGAAGCGGTAGCAGTTACCAAGCTTTAGAAAGTGTAGCGCCTCAACTTGGTCAATCATTCTTGACTAACATGTATAATCAGCAAACAGGCTTAGCCAATCTTGGAGCTGGCGCAGCATCACAGGGCGCACAAGCTGCGGGAGCTTTTGCAGACAGAGGTTCGGCAAGCTATCGCAACATGGGCCAAATAGGCGCTCAAAATGCAATGGCTCAAAGTCAAATGTATGGCGATATATTTAAAGCTGGCTTGTCATTTATGCAGGGCTAGGCTAGCTAATTAAAAGATTTAACTGGAGAAATAAATGGTTGCTTTGAACTATTCGCAAATGAATCGCGCCGCAGGGCTTGCTAGTGGCGACACTTTTAGCGATATGCAAGAAAAACAAAGGGTAGCAGAACTGCAAGAGCAAAGTATTGAAGCGGGTGGAATGGCCCTAGCGAGACAGAAGCTTGCTGATGATAAGGCTGCGCAAGATTTAGCGCGAGAGGATGAGTTAGCAGCTCAGGCTCAAGGCTTTATTAATAGTGGTGATACAGAAGCGTTTGCGAAGTGGTCAATTGCTAATCCTGATTATGCTGAGAGGGTTTTAGCAGCTCAAGGCTTAATAGATGACGCAGATGTAAAAAGACAGTCTGACAGGTATGTTGGCGCAGTATTGGCGGCAAGTCCTAGAGCGTTTCTAGAGCAGCAGGTTGAACAGTTTGGTGATCAATTTGATATGTCGGACACAATTGAAGTTTTAAACTCCGGCCTTAATGATGAGCAGTTGAGACAGAAAAGCTTGATGGCTTTGGCTGGTGTTGACCCTGCAAAGTATAACTCCATAACTAGAGCTATGGGTGGCAGTGGCGGCGGCACTGCAAATATTAAAGAATTTGAATATGTGCAAGGTTTAAGCGAGCCAGAGAGGGAGCTTTACTTCAAAACCATTAGAGGCGAGCAGCAAACGCCAGAACAAAAAGCAAAGGCGGCACAAGCTCAAGCTGATCTAGATGTGCAAACAGAGCAAAGAAAAGCAGAAAGAAAAACAGGTGTTAAAGACCTTTCGACAATTGCTCAGTCAGGTAAAAAGGCTAGACAAAATCTAGGTGTTATCAATAAGCTTAAATCAATTAATAAATCGGCAATGTCTGGATTAGGTGCAAACCAAAAAGTAGCGCTAGCAAAGTTTGCTGGTGAATTTGGAATTAAGGTTGATGGCGTTGCTGATTCTGAATTGCTAAGAGCTTTAAGTAACGAGCTTGTACTTAACAAGTCACAACAAATGTCAGGCGCTCTATCTAATGCTGATATGCAATTCTTACTAGACTCATCACCAACGCTAAGCCAGTCGGAGAGTGGCAGAGCTAAGCTTTTAGAATACTCTGAGAAGTTGGAGCGCAGACAGATGGAATACGCAAAAGCGGCGCAGAAGTTTAGAAAAGACAAAGGTTATTTTAGTCAATCGGAATTTGAGCAAGAATTTAACGCTGAAAGTAAACCGCTGTTTACTGATGAGGCTAAAACGGCTACACAGCCACAGCCAGAGCCGCAGCCAGAGCAAAAGCCAGCACAAGAATTTACCAGTAAAGGCGGCATTAAATTTAAGGTTATAGATTAATGATTGTAGAAGCTAACGGTAGAAAGTTTGAGTTTCCAGATGGAACAACTAACGAGCAAATTTCTCAAGCGGTGGATGAGTTTTTTAATAAAAGCGAACCCACAAAAACAGATGCGGCTATAGGTGTTGGTGAGAATATCCTTTCAATAGGCAGCTCAATTATTGCTGAACCTTTGGCTGGCCTAGCTGGAATAGCTCAGGCGGTTAATCCGCTTGCCGATGAGGGTGCAGGAGCTAGAGCAGTTGAGGCGACAAGGGAAGCTTTAACATATCAACCAAGAGCAGAAACGAGCAAGGATTACCAAAAATCTATCGCGGAAACACTCAAGCCTGTTGGCGAAGCTATGCAGGGCGCGGAAAAGTTTTTAGGTGATAATGTTCTAGAAGTTACAGGTAGTCCAGCATTAGCGGCAGGAGCTGCAACTATACCAACGGCAGTACTTGAGCTAATTGGCGTTAAAGGCACAGGAACATTAAAAAGAGCTGATGATGCAATGGCTAAAAGCGTTCCAGCAGCTTTGCAGCAAGCAGCGCCAGATGTTAAAGATATAAAAAGCAAAGCCAAAAAATTATATGATGAGGTTTCAGAGTCAGGTGCATTAGTTGACCAAGAAGATTACTTAAATTTAGCTATAGACCTAAACGAGACAGCTAAAAAATCAGGTTTTGACGCTAACCTCACACCAAAATCAAAAGGCGTCTTGCAGCGTGTTGAGTCTGATTTTGATAAAGACTTAACAGTTTCAGATATTGACCAATTAAGAAAGGTCGCGCAAGTAGCTGCAAATTCAATAGACAATCCAACTGATGCGGCTATAGGCTCAAAGATAATCGACAAGATAGATGACTTCCTAGATGGTCAAGGAGCTAAACTATCAGCAAAGGGCGGCGCTGATGTGGGCAAAAAATACAAGGAAGCCAGAGCGTTATGGCAAAGGGTGAAGAAAGTTGAGCAGCTAGACGAGGCTGTTTTTAGAGCTGAAAATGCAGCTAGCGGCTTTGAGAATGGCCTTAGAAATGAAATGAGAGCTATTTTAAGAAACAAGAAAAAGCGCAGAGGCTACAACTCCAAAGAGCTAGCAACCATGCAAAAAATAAGCCAAGGTGGCACGCTTGAAAACACCATGAAAAGACTATCAAGATTAGGCTATGGAGCAGACCAGCAAACCAACGTGCTAGCCGCTTTAATGGCTACTGGTGTTGGCGCTCAGTTACTTGGGCCTGTAGGTGCTGTTGCTCCGGTATTGATAGGCAATACAGCGGCAAGCATAGCTAAGAGGTTAGGCAATAAGAATCAGCAATTTTTAAACACTATAGCTAGAGCTGGCAGTGATGCGGAAGAAATAACAAAAGCATATATGAAAGCAGTTCCAAAGGACTCAAGAAAAGTAAGCGAGTTATCAGCGCTTTTAATTGACCCAAATGTAACTATAAAAGACGTTAAAAAATTGAAAACAAAATTTAGCAGTCAAGGCGGCTTTGTTAATGATGCTTTGTTTATGGCTGAAAAGCTAAAACCTAGAAATATCTATCTAGCAACAGTAGCGGCATCAGTTCCAGGAGTTTTAGAGGGAGCTAAAAGCCCACAAGCCAACGAGCAAGAACAGGAATAGACAAAGCTTGGCTAACTTTGGAAAATCATCCCAAGCTAAGTAAGAGACGCAAGGAAGCGCGAGCCATGACAACACAATTAGCATATATTCACCAATTAGATTAAAATATTAACAAGCTTAGCATAGAGACTTATTAAATGGCAACTTCACCAATTTACGACAATTCACAAACGACAGATAAGGTTAATGTTTTTGTTCAGCAGCCTTTCATGTACGTTCCCAATCCGGACAAATCAGAAGCGCTTGATAATGCTAAGTTATTTTTCGGTTTGCCGGGTGTAAAAAATATTGATGCAGACTTTGATGTTGTTAGAACACAAAGTAAGGTAGTTTATTCAATTCAAGAAGATAATTCAGCAATACCATTGCAGCAGCCAGTTAGAACAAGTGGCGGCGGTGTTCCAGTTGACATTAACGGAAACACTTGCCAATTAGCCATAAGCGGCTCATTCAGTTTGCTGATACTTGATAAAAACAACGTTCAAAAATATTACTTTCCTAAAGTTCTAGCTAAAGATTTACTTGGCTACTCTGGTATCATCCCAGAAGAAAGTCAAACTTACACGCAAGGGCAAGACGTAGTTTTTAGAAAGCTTGAGGCAACAACGGCCAGTTTTTACGCTTCAACATCTGCAAGCTCAACAACTTTTCAAGGTCAATTTTTAAAGAAAGATGTTGATTATGAAATTGCAGACGAAAGAACAATTAAGATACTTTCAACATTACCAACAGGTACGGTTATTCTTGGTAGAATGTTAGACCCGACAGGGCAAACTATATCAGTTGGCTCAAGTGGTTCACCTGTTTTTATATATGACACTCAAACAGATGTAAAAACAGCTGATTTAAATATCGGTGACTTAGCCATATTGAAAGGTAAAGATGTACTTGGTGATGGTTTTGGCGGCTCATATATAGTTGTTGCTGCGGCTACAGGCACAGCGGACGGTTATAACTTTGTTGATTTAGATAACGGCCTACAATTAAAGATAAAAACACAGTTCGAGGTTTTTAAAACATACGGACAAGCACAGTCAACAGCAACAATTGAAAGTGGCACAATTAATCTAGATTTATCAAAAGGCTTAATCCACAACATTACACTTGACGACAATGTATCAGGTATTACTTTTGCGGGGCCTATATCTAACGACCAAGTTGTTGAGGTTGAATTGCAAGTAACACAAAACGCAACAGCAGCTAAAACATTAACTTTTGAGGTCGATGGTTCGCCGATTAAATTTGCAAGCGGAACAGCTCCAACAATAACACCAAGCTTTGATGCTGTAGACCTTTATGTTTTACGAACTTTTGACGGCGGAACGACTTGGCAGGGTTTTGTTAGTGGTCAGGATATTAGATAATGATTAGTAAAATGCTTTTATCAGGCGTAGCGGCCAATTCTGACTACTCAGTCAGCATTACGCCATCTGAATACGTTATAGGGCAAGCAAACAACGGCTCATTTACGACGTCTAGATTTACAGCTAACGTTTTGAGCGGCTCTGGAAACTATGAATATAATTGGACTCTAACAAGTCAAGCCGGTGTCATATCAATTGTTACAGATACCGACCAAGATTACTGCATTTTAAACGCTCAAGGCGTTAACGATGTAGTAACAGCAACTTTAAATTGTGAAGTTACAGACACAAACAACAGCACCATAGTTTCAGCTGAATCAAGCATTTTTATAAACTTTGGAAAAGATTTAGAACCATTTTAAAAAGAGTGAATCATGGCAAACTATGAATACGCAGTAAAAAACAAATTTCCAGATGAGATCAGCGGAATAGCTGGTGAGAACATTCCTGTTACAGTATATAAGGCTGGCACTAATCGAGCTGAAAAGGCAGAGCTTTTTGATATTAAAACAGGCGACCCAATAAGCAACCCAATTCTAGCCGGTGAAAATGGTTACATATCATTTGACACGGCTCCCGGAGAGTATGAGCTTGTAGCTTATGACAACGTAGACGGCAAAGAACAGGTGTTGTTTAGAGAGCTAAGATTAACTGATGCAACAAGTATTGCACAGTTTGAAAACAGATTATCAGATCTAGAAGCGGAAGAAAAAAACAACGCTGATTATTTAACACTAGCCGAAGCAATAGCAGCAGATTTAGAGGTTGGAAAATACGTTAGAATTACTGATAGGGGTGGATTATGGCGCGTAACTACAGGTACTCCAAATAGCTTCGATGTAATTGATATTGGGAATCAACTATCCCTTGCATACCAAGTTGAAAAAGGCGTAGTTGAGCTAGATCATGTGGGATGTTTAGAGGCTGATGTTACTAGCGCAGCAAATGCAATGATAGCTAAATACCCAGTCACTAGATTTTCATCACGCACATATAATACCGACTACATAGAGATACCAGATAACAAAACGGTATTAACATTAGGATTTTCAACAATACTACAGCAAAATAGTGGCGTTACTGGTGATGTTAGGTTGGTTAACATTAAAGGTAGCAATGTCTCATTTGCGCTTGATGGCGTTTGCGTCAAGGGGAACATAGCAAGCGACACGGGCGAGCAAAAGCATGCAATTTTTATAAATAAACCAGATGGAGCAATAAAAAATATAAATGTCGGTGATGTTTTTGGTGAGGACGTGCGAGGTGATGCTGTTTATATTGGAAGCTTTTTTGATAATGGTGGCGAATCATCAATAGACAATGTTAATGTAGGTAATGTGTACGCAAAAAACGTATATCGCAATGGGGTGTCTGTTACTAATGGCGCTAAAAATGTAACAATAGGCGATATTGTTGAAGATAAAACGTATGGCTGTAGCGTATGCGCAATAGATATAGAGCCGGACTCTAACGGCAGGTTTTGTGAAAACATTACATTCGGAGATGTTCACGGTAGGCGCGTGGGAGTTGTTGGTCAGTTTGGAACTAACAAAGTCAGAGGTGTTACTACTGGGCATTTAGACTTAGACGAAAGCCGACCAGCATCTACTCCGGAGTATGATTTGTCAGGCAATGATTTTGACGGCAGATGTTTTTTTATACGAAATGCAGATGTAACTATTGCATCAGGAAAAATAGAAAACTCTAAAAAGCAGGCTATATACACGTCAAAACTTACAGGTGATAATTTAAGCTCACTTGTATGTAATGGAAAGCTTGAGGTAACATCGTGCAACCAAGACAGGGCTACTACTGGTGTTTTAGAGTTGGTATTGCTTGCGGGGTTGGGGTCTTTTACTTGCAGCGAGTTGGTATTATCTTCTGACAGTCCAGCAACCGAGTTCTGCCTAAGCGGTACAAGCGGAAGTGGCGTGAAAGTAAATATAGGAAAATTTACAAGCAATTGTCATGCTGGGCGGTTTTTTGGTGGGATAATAAAAAATATTGATGTTACATATACGGAAGATAGGTATTCACTGCAAAACATAGATTCCTCTTTATTAGTACAGGGTGGTAAAATATCAGCGGGTAGGATAACTGGATTTAATACAGCTTTGGTGCATTTTTCTGGTGTCGAGTTGATTTATACAAGTTTAAAATACTCCAACTCAGGTAATGGAGGCTTTCACACCATAGAGGATGGCTGCACAGATAACGGTACATTTAACGGCAGGCTTGTGGATAACGCTTAACACAATATAAATAATTAAAAAGCAAGCGCCTAAATTAATAAGGCGCTTTTATTTATTTTAACTTAGCCAACTTATCAAGCATGGAGTCAACAAAGTTATTTATTCTTGACTCCATCTCTTTTATATAATCTTCATCTCTATAAACTGTTTCTTGTAAGTATGAAGCGCTCCCCTTTATACGAGGGTCAAAGCTCACAAAGTCGCACCACTTTCGCCCACTAACCCAAAGCTGCATTTGTATTTGCGCTTTATAATCTGCATGATAAGAATCAGACAAAGCGCGATCAATCTGCTTTTTACTTGTCGGGCATTTAATCTCAAGCAAACCATCCTCACCCACCAAACCATCAGGGCTAACACCTACATAATCATTAAGCTCAATAAAAGCAACCTCAACAACATCAACATCATTTTGTAATTCGTACATAGCTCGCGCTTGCGGTTCACACTCATTACCCCATTCCATAGCAGCGTTAATATAAAACTCAGCTTGTGAGCCTGTTAAAATCTCACTAATAAGCTCATTCATATATGATTCAGCTTTTTGTGATGTTTTACCGCCGCGACCATTCGACATAATATCTGCAACTCGACTCGCTGTAATTTTACCAAGTCGCAAGTCAAGCCATTCTTGCGAACCTTGTTGAATATCTTTGATTATTCTCATTTGCTAGCTACCTCCAAGATTCTATTAAAGTCTTTCTGCTTAACTTCATAGAATGTTGATATTTTGTAAGCTTCTGCAACTTTTTGGCCTCTTTTGTTTAAATTTCCATCATCACCTAATAACAACTCAGCTAATTGGTTTACCTGTTCATCATTAATTGTATTCTCAATTTTAACGCTTCCATCTTCATTGTATCCATCGTTTAAGTCTTCACCCGCCCATAAGTCTATCCCTAAGCCATGCAGCGCTATAGCCTTTACTAGCGCCCGCATTTGCGCGTTATTAATAGACGATGCGGTTGGCTTCATATCTGGCTGATTCTTGTGGTTTAATACGGGGCGCATTTGAGTCCTAATAACATCGTTAATTGTCACAGTGCATTCAACATAAAAACCCGTTTCTGTTTTTAAATATGGTAAGTGATCCCATTTTGTGAACTCCCAATTTATACCAGGATAAACTTTTGACACTTCGCGAACAGCAATAGCCCAGGGCAAGTAGGACATATTACCTTTCTGTTTTACTAAACCGCTTACATCAATTTTGTTTAATACTTCAAATGTTTTCATAATTTCACCTTATTTATATTTAATTGAACTTAAACCGATAGCCTGGCAAGCAAGCATAAGAGTTGCTATTTTTGTGCTTGATTCACCATTCCACAGATTTAAAATTGTTTTATACTTTGGAATATCATCACCAATTTCACGAAGCATACACTTTTCTAAGTCTTTAGCTGTGTAAATATTCTTTTTGTTTGCTTCTAATTTAAAGTTTTCAATAATCATTTTTAGTTCCTTTTGTTAAGTTGTCAGCTAATAGTATAGCTTAATTATCATAAAAGCAACAAAATAATTAATTAAAAATAATAAAATCTTATCTTGCTTTATGCGTAAAGATAGATTAAATTAAATACTAACTTAACAAGAGGAAAACAAAATGTTTAACAAAACAAACCCATTACCAAGCACTTTAGAAGAACAGTACAATGCAAATTACTTCAGCAAAGAAGAATATATTTCAAGACTTTCAATTGACCTTGTAATGTCAGGCTCGGTTTTAGTATTAAGACACGATAACAAAGAATCATTTACTTACAGCAAAAAAGACTTGATAGAAGAATCAGCGCATCTTGATTGGGCGATTGAAGCAATGTTTATCTTTTCTGAGTGCGGCGGTAATAACACTTCATACAATAACAATTTAATTGAATATGCTGGCGAGTGTTTAGAGCATTGGATTAATGACGGCTACGAGGTAGAAGTTAGCTAATGGATTTATTAGATACTGACACAATAGCGGGCTTATTGCTCGCTATTGCTTGGTTCATGGTTAGCTTTGCAATTATAGCCTTATTTGTTGAGCTATTCCCACACTCAGGAATGACTTTTTTATTTATAATTACACTTTGCGCGGCTTCTATTGCTTTGCGCGTATTTATAGCAATTGAGAGATTTATAAAATGAATTACGATACACAGTTAATTGAGTCTATAGTATTTTTTGCAATGGAGTATTTAGACGAATTAGAAATACCGGCAGATGCTTTTACGTGTGAAGTATGCGCAAGAATATCAACCGAGCATCAGCAATTTTTGATTACAAAAGATACGTCATCAGATGATATTAAATATGAAATTGATAGCGTTTACAAAGCACAAGCCGAGTTAGACGTAGCTTAAATTGTACAACAGCGAGACTAAGATATGAGTACAGTTTGGCCTTTAAAGCATGCTAGTTTAGACGAGATAAAAGAGGGTAAAAAATGAAACTAATAGTAAATAACGCGACAGAACTAACATCATTTCAACTAGACGCAGTAAGAGCGGCTTTTAAGCACTCTATAGCTTACGAAGTGCCGCGAGGTGGTAAAAGATACTACACAGCAGGAATTGATTTCCCTCATTGCTGTGATGTACTTGTAAGGCGGTATGATAAAACAGGTGATTATATCGCTGAGGTTAAATAGACACTACGGTGTCTTTTTTTTGCTTTAATACTTGCGTACATACAAAAAATGCATATACTGTACTTACACCACAACAAAAGGAAAGTAAAATGAAACCATTAGCAGTTAGATTTTCAGATAAACAAAAACTTAGAATTAGCGATGTATCAGAGGTTTTAGGCTCTAACACATCAGCAATAAGCCGAGCAGCAATGCAAATAGGTCTAGAGGCGATAACAGAGGCGGCAAGCAAAAGCTCAGAGGAAGCATCGGCTTTAATTATGCGAAAAGCAATTGATGCTATGCAATAAAAAGGCCCGCTGCAACAGGCCAATTTAAATAACAACTTACTAGGTAAATTATAGCATGAAATGGATAAAGCACGACACAGATGCAAACCAAGACAACAAGCTGCAAAATGTATTACTTGATTATGGCTTAGAGGGCTACGGTCTATACTGGTATTGTATAGAGTTAATCGGCTCTAAAGTAGATAAGGATAATATAACGTTTGAGCTTGAACATGACGCAAGGGTGATAGCTCGAAATGTTGGCAGTACAGCGCAAAAAGTAGAAGAAATGATGCGCTATTTTGTAAAGCAAGGATTGTTTGAACAGTCGGATAATATAATTACTTGCCTTGCAATGGCTAAGCGACTCGACAAGTCAATGACAAGCAATCCACAAATGAGAAGCATAATAGAAAACATCAAAAATCATGACTCGGTCATGACTGAGTCAGAAAAACCCATGCAAGATAAGATTAGATTAGATAAGAATAAACCTTTAGTTCAATCAAAGATTGACCGAGCGAATTTAGAAATTAATTCGTTTGAATACTGGTGGCATTATTACCCAAAGAAAGTAGCAAAAGCATCAGCTTTTAAATCATGGAAGAAAGTGATTAAAAAAATGGATGAGGAAAAAATTAGAGCTTTGACTAATCACATTGTAAGCGATGTTAAATTAAGACTTGACGACATAGCGACTGGAAGTGATAAATTCATAGGCTTTGACAGACTACATGCAACAACATATTTAAACCAGGAACGATACAACGATGATATTTGATAACGCAAACCAATTATTTTGCACCGCATTAGTTAAAGGTATTTCACCAGACTTGCGAGATGCTTTTGAAATACTTAACGATGAAATGCTAGACAACTCATTGCAAGGCTTATTGTTAAATACGATTAAGTCGATGGATGATTTTAATATCTCTGTTAGCTTGCCATCAGTGGTCGAGCAATTGGCGGGAAAGGTTGACCGAACAGATATATCACAAATAACACATGACTACATGCCAACTAAAAACCCAATGCGTGAAGCAATGGCAATTGTTAACATGCACAATGACAGGCTTGCATTGATTGACCTAAACAATATCATTGCACAAGTTTCATCTGGCAGACCTTTTGACAGAAACGAAGTTAGCCACAAACTAAATGAGTTAAGTTCGATTCTAGCGCCTCAGGCGCAATCTAAGCCGCGTTCTTTTGGTGAGTATGCCGAATCATACATTAATGTCTTAGAAAGTCGTCAAAACGCACCACAGGACGCTTATTTAGATATAGGCTTAGATGTATTAATTAGAAGGACGGCCCTTATAGTTTTGGGTGGTCAACCTGGAATGGGTAAAACTGCGCTAGCACTTTACATAAATGATTATGTTGCTCGCATGGGTAAAAAAACGCTTTTATTTAGTTTAGAAATGGACGGTTGTGAATTATTTGAAAGACAAGTGAGCAGCTATGCAAAAATACCAACCGAAAGACTAATGAAAATAGACTATAACGAAAACGATTTAACAGACACGCAATGGGGAATGGTAAGCCAATCAATTGAAAAACTAATCGACTTATTAATTTACATTGATGACGATCCGCAATTGTCTATCCCAATATTTGTTAAAAAGTGCAAAGAGTTTAAAGAGCAGCATCCAGACTTGGCACTAATAACTATTGACTACTTAACATTAATGAAACTGCCAGAAGCATCAAGACGGGATTTGTCAGTTGGTGAAGCGACTCGCATTATGAAAGTTCTAGCAAAGGAAATTAAAACACCTATCTTGCTATTGTCACAATTAAACCGAGAAGCAGACAAAGCGCTAAGAGAGCCAAGAAACTCAGATCTACGCGACTCAGGAAGCATTGAGCAAGATGCAGACGTTATTATTTTTCCATACCGCGAAGAAATACACCAACCCGACACGCTTAACAAAGGTATTGCTAAAATCAAAAAGACAAAAGTCAGGAATGGCAGGGTTGGAGATTATATTTTAGGCTTTGAAAACGGCAACTTTAAAGAGTCGGACCGCGAATGGTCAGAGCCAAAAGAACCAGAGGGATTTAATAATAATAGGCCAAAATTTTAATGAAAGACCCACAACAAAAAAAGTTTGAAGACCATTGTATACCTTGGCTAAATCTTGACGTACACTTACGAATAGCCAATGCAGAATATCAAAAAGCTTTTGAGGCTGAGACGGTGGAGTACAAAAAGCACAATGCTGGCACTAAGGCGATGAATTTGTATTTACTCAATGAGCTTAAAAAAGTCGGAGCTGATAACTGGAAAGGTGAAGAAAGACCGGCACAAAAGCCGATTGATAGAAACGCAGTACAAAACGCTGATAAAAGCTTGGTTGCTTACAAGGGCAACGGCACAAGACCAGCACATTTAACAATTAAACTATAAGGTGAAGATATGAAAACAAATAATTTAACAGTATTAAGCTTATTCGATGGTATGTCATGCGGTCGTATAGCATTAGAAAAGGTAGGTATTAAACCAGCTAAATACTACGCAAGCGAGATTGATAAATACGCGGAAAAAGTAAGCGCGGCTAATTATCCAGATATAATTAGACTAGGTGATGTGACGAAGTGGGAATCATGGGATATTGATTGGTCACAGATTGACATAGTAACAGGCGGCTTTCCCTGTCAAGCTTGGTCAATGGCTGGTAAACAGCTAGGCGATAGAGATGAGCGTGGTATGTTGTTTTGGGTCATGCTTGACGTTATGAAAAAGGCGCAAACGCACAACCCCAATGTGAAGTTTTTAATTGAAAACGTCAAAATGAAAAAAGAGTTTGAGCAATATATCACTTTGCACACCGAGAAAGCGCTAGGGGATATACACAAAACTTTGATTAATTCGGCGCTTGTGTCCGCACAAAACAGAAACCGCTATTACTGGACTAATTTCCCGGTAACACAGCCAGAAGATAAAGGGCTAATTTTGGCTGATATTATTGAAAATAACCCGGAAAAAATAACCGTTATGACTGATAAATTCTGCAAGCGAAACGCCCATATGTTACGCGATGATTTAAGCGGTAAAGCTAAAAACCTATCGGCTATGGAATATGTCAAAAATGGGCGACAAGGTGATTACATAAAATGCGGAGCAATACGCGGGCGCTATGATGAAACCGGCAAAGTAAAACAACAATTAGAACTGAGAAAAGACGACAAAACCAACACATTAACAACGGTTCAAAAAGACAATCAGGTGGTGTTTAGAGTCAATGACAATGACCGAGTCAAGGCAATTTCTGAAAATGCGCGCGGTTTTCGACCACACAAAAACGATCCGGCAAAATCGGGAATTAGTGAGCTTGGCCGCATTTTAAAACCAAGCGCTGACAAAACCGATACGCTTATTACAAGTCATATGCCAAAGGTGGCAATCAATCACGACATCAGCGATCTAAAATATAGAAAACTTACACCAATCGAGTGCGAGAGATTGCAAACAGTGCCAGACGGATTTACTGACCATGTAAGCAACACACAGCGTTATAAAATGCTAGGAAATGGCTGGACGGTTGACGTTATAGCTCATATTTTTAAATGTATGTTTAAGGCAGATAATGAAACTTAAAAAATGCAAGCAATGCGGCGCAGAGTTTGCGCCATTTAACTCACTTCAAAAAGTTTGCGGCGCTAAATGCGCCCAGGCTTATGCAGTAGCACAGCGAGAAAAGAAAGAGGCAAAGCAAAAGAATGAGGAGTTTAAGCGAGTACGCCAGAAGTTAAAACAGCTAAGCATGAAAGATAGAGCTGTAGCACTCAGGGCGGCGCGTAAAGAGTTTAACGCATACATTCGCCTTAGAGATAAAGATGATCCTTGTATAAGCTGCGGAAGGCACCATCAAGGGCAATATCACGCAGGGCATTATAAAACTAAAGGAGCGCATCCAGAGCTAGAGTTTAACGAGTTTAATGTTAACAAGCAATGTGCGCCATGTAATAACCACCTTAGCGGCAACATAGTAAATTATCGAATCAGGTTAATAGATAAAATCGGACTTGATAAGGTTGAGTGGATAGAGGGAGCGCACGAACTGAAAAAATATACGGTTGATGAATTATGGGCGATACGTGACAAATACAAAGAAAAGTTAAAAGAACTTAAAAAAGAGGTTGACTTGTAACGGCATTATGTTACCGTTATCAAACAGGAGGCAATAATGGCAATAGAAAAAAGGAGTTGCGTCATGTGTGGTAAAGAGTTTTACGGAAGTAAAAACAAACTAACTTGCTCTAACAAATGCAGAACGCGCAAGTGCAGAAGTCGCAACAATCACGCAACAGAAATTAAAACGGCTCAAGAATTGGGCTGGGGTGATGAGAAGCGTATTGATGTAATTGGTCAGAATGGCAATACAGGCGAGCACTATGACGCTGAGTGAAGCCGATGCTTACAACGCTTTAATGTATCTTGTTAATACCGATGAAGAAGCAGCACAAGCAAAGGCTTTATACAACGGTTTGGAGGATTCTAAAAAGTCAGTTGCAGCCATTGCTTTTATGAGTGTTGGCGGTTCAGCAGCAGAGAGAAAAGAGAAAGCATTATCTAGTCAGGCGTATATAAATCACATTAAAAAGATTGAAAACGCTTTATTGGATTATGAAACATTAAGAAACAAACGAAGCACGGCAGCTTTACAGATTGAAGTATGGCGAAGTGTTAATTCAAATAGAAACAAAGGAAACATTTAAAATGGCTCAAAAATTATATGATTTAGTAGTAAAAACTGGCGAATATCAAGTCAACGGCGAAACAAAAGCGCGTTATGAGAATATCGGCTCAGTCATGCAAGGTGATAACGGGCAGTTTGCGATTATAAAGCGCACATTTAACCCGGCGGGCGTTCCTAATCCGGATGGCAAAGATTCAATTATTGTTAGTATGTTCGAGCCAAAGAGCAACCAACAGCAGCAAGGTAATTTTAACCAGCAGCAACAACAGTCTCAGCAACTCCAGCAGCAAAACAATACAGGCTTTGCACCACAGCAAAACAATGGCGGCTTTGCACCACAGCAAAACAATGGCGGCTTTGCACCTAACAACAACCAATCATTCTAATAATTAACGCGCTCGAAAGGGCGCAACTTTTTAAGGTGAAAAAATGAAAGAAGTTTACAATAAATTATTTAGTGGTGAGCTTACTGTTTTTAATGATTGTTATGGGGATGCGTCAATTTGTGATTCACTTTACCATTTTTGCGATATCCATAATGTGCTAGCGCATGATGACGGGAAAGCTAGAAAGAGGGCAGAATACATAGTTAATGCTGTTAACTCATACGCTGATATGCATGAATTATTAGAGCTGGCTAAAAGCTTGATGGATGGCGATTCTATAGAAGATTTAACATATAAATATAAAGAAATTGACAGCTTATTAAAAAAAGCAAGAGGTGAAAAATGAAGCTATTACAAAGACGCAGCTATAAACACTTAGATTTATTTAAATCTCTATTCATTGCCTTTTACATGGGCGGAGTTCAGCAAGCGAGAAAAAGCGCAAAGAAGTTAAAAAGCCATGTAAACGAGCGCGACACATCAGAACTATTATTTAGACTCAGCAAAACAGCAACAGATGAGCAAGTAGAAACAACAATAAAAAGAATGATAACAGGATTTAAAGAACAGGGAATATTATGATGAGTAAACAGCAAATTATAACAAAAGTTAAGCATCGTACAGCAATGAAAGAAATACACTTAAAAAAGATTTATGAGAATTTAGTAAGCGAAAAAAGAGTATCAGCAGGCGCTATGCGTTCAGCATTATTTGAGCAGTACAGCGAGAAAATGATACAAAAAGCACAAAATTTAATGACTGAGTACGGCGCGGAAAAGTCCAACGTTGACTTTAAAAGAAACGTTAAGGGTAAATTATGCGTTTTTGACGGAATTACTTGGGGCGCGTTTAACTGTTTACCGGATGGAACTAAAATATGAAACCAACACATAAAACAAAATGAGTGCGGGCGCTGATGTATCGGCAAATGAAACTGTTACTATTTATCCAGGTAAAACGGTTTTAGTTGGAACAGGATTTAAGCTAACAGAAAAGCATGAGTTAAACGGCTTTGTGTTTATGCTTTTTATCCGCTCTAGCTTAGCATTTAAGCGAGGTCTAGCGCTTGCTAATGGTGTCGGCGTTATTGATGCTGATTATAAGGATGAAGTAAAGGTAATGCTAACTAATCACGGATTAACACCAGTTACAATCAACAAAGGCGAGCGTATAGCTCAGATTGTTCCAATGGCTTATTATAGAGGCTTTTTTGATATTGAGGGCCATGAGCGTAAAGGCGGTTTTGGTTCAACGGGGAAATAAAATGCAAATAAAAATTAACACAATACAGCAGCATGATTGTACGCTTGGAGTTTTAGAGTGCGATGGATTGAGGTTGTTTACTTTGGAATTACCTTGGCAGGGAAATAAAAAAGACGTTTCATGTATTCCAGAGGGCGTTTATACGGCTTTTGTTAGAGAGTCTAGGGTAAACGGAACAGTAATAGAATTAAAAGACGTACAAGGCCGCACACACATACAAATACACGCTGGAAACTACACCACACAGATTAGAGGTTGCATATTAGTCGGCAACTCTATTGCTGACATAAACGGCGATGGTATACCAGACGTAACAAACAGCAAAAAATCATTATTACAACTTTTATATAAAGTTAAAGATTTTAAACAGTTCAAAGTAATTATAACGAGGGGTTAACAATGGCGCATTATGACGAACAAAGAGATAGCTTTTTACATGTTGAGAAGCAGAAAAAAGAGGTTAGCCGATATAGAAAGGCAAAGCAATTTAAAAACAGAGCGGAAAATATCTTAGGCATTATTGCTGGTATATGTTTGTTTGCACTGGCTGTTTTTGTAGGGGTGATGAAATGAGCATATTAAAAAAGTTAACTGATTTTGTGGGTGGCTCTTTATTTAAAGAGGTTAAAGATATGGTTGTTACTTACTTTCCGCCAGAGATGACGCCACAGCAAAAGCTAGAGGCTGAAAGAAGTCTGACAGAGCTTTTGCATAAAAAAGAGCTAGAAGCAAATAAAATACTAAACCAGGCGGCAACTCAGCTAGACAAAAGAATTGCACAGCAAGAGGGTACAGCTAAGGACTTGAAAGGTATACCCATCTTTGGAACTCTTATTTTATTTTTAAGAGGTTCGCAGCGTCCTTTGTGGGGTTATGCGACTCTATACATGGATTTCAATTGGTTCTTTGGGGCTTATACGTTTACAGAGCAACAACAAACAGCAATGATAGTAATTAATATATTGGTTTTAGGATTTTTGTTTGGTGAAAGGACAATTAAAAACTTAGAGCCTTTGATAATAAAGGTTTTTGGAAAGGCGTCTAAATAGGCGCTTTTTTATTATCTAAAATAAACCAAAAATAATTTAAAATAAGGCTTGCATATATATAAGCGTTTACTTATAATTAACTCATAAACTTAACAAACAAACAAAACAAGGTGAAATATTATGAAACTTACTAAAGAGCAAATTGAATACAGAAACCGTTTACAATCAACAAAGCTTGAAGCGGATAGCGATATTCTTTCTATTATTTCAGATTCAAGCGAGGATGCTGGCTTTGATGATTACTGGGCAGGCTCAGCATCACAATCTTACTGCAACGCAGTTAAGTCAGGCAATGTAAGGACTGTCAAGGTATTAAACTAATTAATTTAATCAAAAAGCTAGGCGGCAATCGCGCCGCTATAGCTAAAAGCGGAGATATGTCACTAGCACAGCTTAACAACTTAGTAAGCCAGGATAGAGAAGTTTTAGAGCTTGCAGATGGTAGTTATATACTGGTGAGCAAACATACAAAAATATTTAAGATGAAAGAATTAAGGCGGACTTATTTTCTTGATACTCCACAAAGCTTTTAAGGTAAAATAATGAATACATATAAAGAGCAGTTTGCAAGTTGGCAGCCGACTTATCCTGCAATCGTTCACGATGGTAAGTTTGAGCATGATTTTTTCGCACTTAAATCATGCTTGTCACAAACAACGAAAACACATGACATAACAATCAAAGCAATTAAAAAAGCGATGGAGCTATAACAATGAAAAACGCAATAAACGTAATAGACCAAGAATTAATAGATTGGTTTGATAATTATTATGAAACATCAGGAATGTCCGAAACGAAACTTGAAATTCAAACGGAGGATTTATTTCAAATAGCCAAAGACTTAATAGAAATAAACGCAGAGCTTACAAAAGAAAATCAAGAGCTAAAAAGCACACTAGATAGTTACAGAAAGAATTTTGGTTAACTAAGGTTGTTAAAATGAACAAATACGACATATACAACAAAGCAATAAAAGTAATTGATAGCTGTGAAAATGTAAAGCATTTTATAATTTCATCAAAATATTGCAAGTTTGCAGCAAAGGCGGTTGATGATGATGAGCTTTACAGGTTGATTCGGCGCAAGCTTTTTGACCGCATTGAGGAGGTTTACAACTTCTACCAAGCAAATTATCTATGTGGCAAACTTTTAAATAATAAATAAGTGTTTATAATAAAGAGGATTTTAACCAATGGAGTATGTTGAGTTATGCCAACAACTAATAAACGCCCTAGACCACCTAAAAAGTAATAGCGCAGACAACCTTTTTTTAACTGCTTATTTATTTTTAGTTTTTTTTAAAAGAGATGCGATCCCAGTTATACTCTTAATAGCTGGATCATCTCTTACTTACTTTTATACACTGCAACTTCCAGAGAGCCAGTTTTATATACTATCCTCAATAGCTTGCAGTTATGTAACCATGTATTACTATAGGAACAAAAGCAGAGTTTGCATTGGTCTAGCATTAATGACCTTTTACATGTTTTTAATGGGCCAGGAAGCAATAATTAATGTCATCTCAGAACAGTTTTATAACTCACTATATGACAGCTATGAATTATGTATATCTGCTATTCATATCTTCATTATTGCTCTTTTTATTAAATGGAAACGAGTATTTAACTCTTTGGCTCAGTTCTTCCATGATGCTCGCAGCGGGTCGAATGGCGTTAATTATTTATTTAATGTATTATAAGCTCAGACATAAAAAACCATTTAAATGCGGCAATGACTGAGCTTACACAACTTCACAAAGACTTGCGAGAACAATCCAGTAATATTAAAGACTTAACTACTGAGATTGTAGAGCTAAACAAAACACTTGTTAAAGTAATATCTGATAACGACCACCGAGACAGCAGGATAGACGATTGTAAAGCTCAGCTAGTGACAGTTAAAAAAGATATTGAAGAAATCCACAGGTTAAGAATAGAAGACCGAGAAGAATACAAGCCGTCATGGGATAAAAGCAAACAAGACCAAAGCGAAAAAGCTAAGTGGGTTTCACAAATATCATGGTTTATTGTTGTTGGTGTTTTATTTTTAGTTAGCAATTTGATAAGTATGGGTGAATTAAGATTGCCATACACAGCGCCAGTAAAAGCAAAAGTAGACAAGTAAAATAAAAAGCGTATAGTTAAGTTGTCACGCTAAAGAAATTTAGTAACAAGTTCCTTTTGTTTGTTATCATTGTTTTTCACCTTAGAACCAAAGCCCATTCTTTATAGTTTGGGCTTTTTTTATGCCTATGATAAAATTTAAGTACAAATGACGAAAAAATGACGGTTATGTCAAAATTCACATCAAGCAATCAACCAGCACCAGAGAAGAAAAAGCGCGGTAAAAGCGAGCGTACAAAGATACTTGAAGCTATGGAGCGGACAGGCAAAACAGAAAGCGGGTTTTATGATTTGCTAGTTGAGAGAGCGCACAATCCAGATGATAACTTTAGTTATGGAGAGCTGTTAAAAAGACTTTCACCAATACAAAAAGCTGTAATGCCTCACTATAATTTTGAGTTAGATAAAAACTTAGACCACCACAAGCAAGCTCAGCAAGTAGTAGACGCAATCAGTAAGGGCGATATTCCCGCTGATGTTGGCACTATGATTATTGGCAGTATTACAAATATGCTAAAAATAAAAGAGGTCACTGACTTTGAGAATAGATTAAAAGCTATAGAAGAAGCGCAGAATGACGAGAGCTAGACGCTTAAAAGATTTAGAAGCAAAGGTGTCTTTTAATGCTGGTGAGTTCAGTAAAACAGTTATAGGTTTTGTTTGCCCAGAGTCGAAAGCTTTAACAAGCTCATATCATTTAGACGGCGATACTTGGCAGCCAACAATAAAAGAGCCAACAGCCTTTTTTGCTGAGAAGATGAAGCCTTTATTTTTACGACCTAAGAGATTTAATGTGCTATTAGGTGGTCGAGGCTCTGGTAAGTCAATTGCAAAAGGCGATCACGGTGCAATCATGATGCACGACTTAGGGCGCAATCTAATGTGCATTCGAGAGTTTCAAGCAAGTATTAGCGATTCAGTTCATGCGCTTATCAGTGATGAAATAAAGCGGCTAGAAATGGATAACGCCGACATAACAGACAAGACAATTAGATTTACACACAACAAGGCTATGGCTCGCTTCATGGGGCTAAGCAGAAACCCAGAAAGTGTAAAGTCTGCGTTTGGTTTTCTTGATTGGTGGATAGAGGAAGCTCAGTTTTTATCTGATAAGTCACTAAGAACACTGACACCCACAGCACGTAAAAAGCCTAAGAAAGGATTGCCAGGAAAGCAAAAAGATGTTGAGTCAAATGAATTAAATTTAGATGACGTATCAATGACCTTTTGCGCTAACCCAGCATCAAGTGAAGACCCATTTAGCCAAAGATTTATAGTTCCTTTTAAAGCAGAGCTAGATAAAAACGGCATTTATGAGGATGAATTACACTTAATTATAGTTGTTAACCATTCGGATAACCCGTGGTTCGATGAGTCAGGACTAGAAGATGAGCGGCTATTTGATTTAAAGAATCTACCGCGCTCGACCTATGACTGGATATGGGAGGGCGGTTTTAATGATGATATTGAAAACGGCCTTATTAAACCTGAATGGTTTGATGCGTGTATTGATGCTCATAAGAAGCTAGGCTTTAAGCCGTTTGGGGTAACAAAGGTTACACACGATCCATCAGACCAAGGCGGAGACCCTAAAGCTATAATTGTTAGAAAGGGCAATGTTATTACACAAATACAATCACGAACCGATTTAGATGTTAATGAGGGTAGCGATTGGGCGTTAGGTGTTGCGATTAATGAAGCTGCGGACGAATACGAGTGGGATATTGGCGGAATGGGTGTCACACTTAAGCGCGATGTAAACAACGCTTTATCAGGCAAAAGAATTACAGCGCATCAGTTCAATGGTGCAAGTGGTGTTGATTTGCCAGAAGCGATACACGAGCCAAGCGGAGCAAGCAACATTGCACGAGAGAAAAAGAACAAGGAAATGTGTAAAAATCTTAGAGGTCAATGCTACCTGTCTTTGAGAGATAGAATTTATAGGACATACAAAGCAGTAATACATAATGAGATATGTGATCCAGAAAAGCTAATAAGCTTTGACGCGGATTGCGCAGAGTTAAAAGGTTTACGGTCTGAATTATGCCGCATGCCAATCAAACCAAACACAAGCGGATTATTTGAGTTATACACAAAAGGCGAGATGCGTTCTAAATTTAAAGTGCGTTCTCCCAACCTTGCTGACTGCGTTATGATGTCGGAGCGTAAGCGTGTTACAATTAATCAAGATGTAAATATTAACATACCTAGTATTAGTTCAAGTTGGTAACTTATGAATACAGAAATACAACAGATTAGAACAGATTTTAACAATGCTATTGCTGGCAGTTACGACAAGAACCATAAAGTAAATGAGGACTACATGTTTGCTTTTGTTCCTGGTGAGCAATGGCAAGGCAGTTACGCGGAGCAGTTTGCAAACAGGCCAAAACCAGAAAATAACCAAGTTGCAAGAGCTATAAATAGAATACTTGGTCAATATGAAAGGCTAGAGCTTAATGCTAGGATTGCTAGCAACTCAGATGACGCAACCGATGAAGATGCTGAATTATTGCAGTCACGCTGGCGCAATGACTTTAATATTACTAACGGTGTTGAAGCATTAAACAACGCAGCAAAAGAGGCTTTTAGTGGTGGCTTTGGCGCGGTTAAGGTTGTTAATAAGTTTGAAGATGAAGAAAATCCCGACCCGCAAAAGCAGTATTTGTGTATTGAGCCAATCTATTCAGCGGCGAGTTCAGTTGTATTTAATGCAGGCTCTATAAGTAAAGACAAGTCAGATGCTAAACAGTGTTGGCAATTGCTACGAGTAAACAAAAAAGATATTGAAGAAGAATACGACGTAGATATTTCACCCTTTCCAAATGCCACAACAGATTATTTTGATTGGAATTGCCATGGCTCAACTAAAGACGTTTATATAGCGCATTACTGGGAAGTTAAACATACAAAAATAACTGTGTTTGATTTTAACGATGGTGAAATGATTATAGAGCGTCGAGGTCGGAAATACTTTGATGAAAACGGTCAGCAGATTGACAAGGAAGATTTTGAGGCCATCAAAGAGGTTGCTGACTACACAGAAACTAAGAAGAAAGTAAAAGAGGTATATTATTCTCTTATTGATGGCGTTCAATATCTAACTAAGCCACAGCGCACACCTTTCAAGCGGATTCCCGTAGTACCCCAGTATGGTTATTACCACGTTGTTAATGGTATTGAATACTATTGCGGCGAGGTTGCTGGAAGTCGTGACCCGCAAATGTTTGATAATATGTATTTTAGCTCATTAATGGAAATACTAGGTCAAAGACAAGTAGATATTCCAGAGTATTTGCCAGAGCAAGTAGCCGGCCCGATTGCACAAAACATTGCAAACGAGCAAAAAAATAATTCAGCGCTTCGAGTTACCCAACCTGTAAGAGATGCAGCCGGTAATATTGTTCAAGCTGGCCCAGTTAGTATGGTTCAACCGCCGCAAATCGGCACAGGACTAGCAGCAGCAGGACAATACCTATCAGCAGCGCAACAAATACAAAGCGGCACAGGTCAAAGTACAGTACCAAGTAATACAGCAGCAGCGGCTATTCAGCAGGTTAATGAGCGACAGGACGATACATACCAGCCATTAATGCAAAACGCTATGCAAGCAATTAAAGCGCTATGTCAATGTTGGATTCCAGCGGCAAAAGAGTTGTACTTCAGCAACGCTAGAAAGCTGCGTGTTATGTCAGAAGATGGAAGCTATAGCCAAGTTGAGACGATGCAGTATGACACTGTTAACGGTGAATACGGCCCATATAAAAACACTGCAAAAGGTCAGTTTGATGTAACTGTAAAAGCTGGCGAAAGTCACAGAACCAAGAAAGAAGCTGACCGCATGAGTGCATTAGAGATTTTACAATATTCTGATACATCTAGCCCGCTTGGTCAAATGGCGCTTAATACTGCAATCCTATCTACTACCGGCGAGGGTACACAAACAATCCGCAAAGTTGCACGATTTAACGAGATGCAAATGTTGCTAGGAATGGGGGTTGACCCACAGCCTAAGACGGACGAAGAAAAGCAATATCTACAAGGCTTAATCCAGCAAATGCAAATGCAGGCACAGCAGACACCACAAGACCCAATGCTAGTAGCAGCTCAAGCGGAAGCAATGAAAGCTGAATCCGATATGATGGATAGCCAAGTCAAAGCCTTTGAAGCTGAGACAAGGCGAGCCGATGTGCAGATTAAAGCACAAAAAGCGGGCGCTGATATTGCATTAACAGATGCTAAAATACAGCAAACAAATCTTGATAACATCATAAAAATGAGTGGCGGACGTTAACAAATCCGCTATGATTTGCACGTTATTTTGAATAGTTTATAATATTGATAGGTGTAGCGACCTTTTCGCTATTTTTCGTTAGCCATATTGCGAGGAAAATATATGGATTCTGGTAATAATATTGCAGAGACAGAAGCAGAAGTAATTCAACCTAGTGAAGCTGTGGCGGCAGAACTAGAGACAACCGAAGCCACGCCACAGGCTGAGGCAACAGAAGAAACAGAGCTTTATGTTGATGTAGAAGACGGCCAACAAACGTCTAATATGAGTCAAGAGCAAGCTTATGCAGCTTGGAAAAAAGAGAAAGACAAGCGCAAGAAAAAGCAGGAATTGATTGATAAGCAGCAGCAAGAATTGCAAGAGCTTAGAAACCAAGTATCTGAATTATCTGGCGCTGTTAGTAAAGTTAGTAAAGGCCCTAGACCAACACTTGAACAGTACGATTATGATGAGGACAAGTTCTATGCAGCCGTTGAACAATATAACTCAACAGCGCAGACAGCGCCTCAAGCATCGACAAATAAAGAAGTTGCACAGCCGGAGCAGAAACCGCTAACCAATGACGCGGCAGAGTTTCACCTTTACCAATCTGAGCAAAAGTTAATCGAGAAGTTCAGCGATTATCCAGAAGCGAAAGAGGCAGTAAAAGAAGCTTTTACAAGTCTAGGTTTGGAGGGTGATAAAGCCATTAATATTATGGCTAATGTTGCTCAGCAAGGCGGGGTAGATATTGCAAAGGTTATTATGGTTGCAAATAAAGTTCCTGGTACAGTGGCTAAACTAGCACAGTCTAACTCTGACATTCAGCTTTTTAATTTAATGAAAGAGGCTGAGAGTAAAATCAAGGTGCGTGCGAGTAAAAAAATTGACTCAATACCGAACCCAGATATTAAAACTAATGGCCCTGTAGACAATAGTTCAGCGGCGTACGAGAAAGCACGACAAGAGTATGTAGCTAACTCTACAATCGCTAACTTTAAAAAGATGCAGGCCGCAAAACCAAAGAGTAATTAAAAATGGCTAATTCATTTGCACATGACAAAATGTGTACGTTATGGAACGAAGTTGCAGAAACAACCGATTTACTACGTACACTATCGAAAGACCTAGAAGTTTATGATATGGACGCGGAAGCGAACCAAGACCACGCATCAGACGCAAGCGCGAACGGTGTTGGTGATGGTAATGCAGACCGTCAATATATCTCTCAAGAATATAAATTTGACGTTCAAGACGGCATCGTTTCAAGTGACTCTGATTTTCAAGACATCATTGACCGCATGATTCCTGTTAACCGCAAACGCGCTAAACGTGTACTAGCACAGATTGACGCAAAAGGTTTACGTGATCCACAACGCCGCGCCAAAGTTGTTAAAGGCTTCGCAAAAGACATTGCTAACGCTATCGACAAAGATGCTTATCAGACAATGATTAATCAATCTTCAATGGTTGTTACATCAAGCGCTGATTTTGGTTTCGAATTAGGTATTGATGCTGAATTGCGCATGCTTAACGATGGTTTATCAGGCTTTGACCGCAAGTTATTCCTATCTAACCGCCACTATGGCAAGGTAGCGAAAGACTTAGGTAACTTCTCACGTGAAACATTCACAGCAGACGCTATTTCACGCGCTCAAATTCCAGACCTTGCAACATTCCAGACAATGCGCTCTGACTACCTATTAACTCTAGGCGGTAACTCAACATCTAACCTATCAGTTAATGGCAATCAGTCGCACACTGTGGCAACTTATGACGCATCAGGTTTTTACCTTGATAACCGTTATATGAGCCTAGCAGTAACTAACGCAACAGCTTCAACTATGCCGGTTGGTACTAAGTTCACTATTGCAGGCGTGAACTCTGTTAACCCAGAAACGCGTGAAGATAACGGCGAGTTACAAACGTTCACAGTTACTACAACTGGTACAGGTACAGTGACAATTGCACCAGCTATTGTTATTTCTGGCCCATATAAGAACTGTTCAGCGCAAGCAGCATCAGGCGCAGCAATTACACCGCTTAACTCAGCGGCTAACGCTCCGTCACTGTTCTATACGCCTGAATCAACTGTACTTGTACCTGGTAGCCTACCAGTTCCACAAGATGCGGGCGGTGTTAACTCAGTTGACGCAGTAAGCGAGCAAGGTTTACCAATGCGTTTAACTTACTGGTACGACCCGCATGCAGAAGTATTTAACATGAAAGCTTTAGTATACTATGACATTCAAGTTATTTACCCGAATATGGTCGGCGCTATCTTAGACAAACAGTCTTAATAGCAAATTAAATAAGGCGGCCTTGTGTCGCCTTTTTTATCGGAGTGTAAAGAATGAAACATGTATTTAAATTAGGCGGCGAGCGTAAAAGCTTATGCGGCGAAAGCTACACGATTAAATGTGTAAATGATACAACTGAATATCTTGCTGATGGTTGGCATGAGTCACTAGATGAAGCGATTGCAGCAAAGCCAAAGAAAGCACCAAGAAAAGCAACTAAGAAAGCATAATTATGATTACTAAACTAGAGCTAGCAAACGAAGCATTGGAGCTTGCAGGATTGGTTGCAGCATCAAATCCAGCAACGCCAGAAATGCAAAACAAAGCAGTTAAAGCATTAGAGCGCTCAGTTTTAAGTTTAGCGCGTGATGGTGTCTATATCGGCTATAACAAATCAGTTGATATTTTTAGCCCTGACTACAACCAAGACAGCGGAATCTCTGACGTGCTTGTTGATGATATTATAAAGTATATTGCTGTAGATATTTGCGAAGCACTAGCTGCACCATTTACGGCAGAGCTTAAACAAATGTCACACAAAGCAAGACAAAACTTATTACCTTTGACTATGCCGTCAATCCCACAGCGTCAGAACATGCCAGCAGGCGCAGGCAATCGCCGTGGCTCTAGTTATGGTTATCGTGATGAGTATCTAAGCACACAAGAACATATTACAGTTCCCGACAATGGCAACTTAGGTGACTTAACCTTATAGTGCTATAATTTAAACGTCTTGGCGGACATGGGTGGATTACTCAGGTATGAAGCTCAACCGCTAAGATGTGTTTGCCAAGACACTGTAAATCCTATGTTGGATATTCCACGGGTAATTAAAAGGCAAATTATGACTAGTATAAATAAATTAACAGAAAACCCAGTTTCAAACGCTGGTGATTTGATCCCAATATGGGATGATGTCAATCAAAGAACACGCGCCGTATCAGTTAAAACGCTATCAGAATACATTGAGCCAGCAACGGAGAAGTTTGTGGCTAGTGGCGTATATTCAGACGGTACACTAACATTAACATACAATGACGCAACAACAATAACCATCACAGGCTTTTCGTTTAAGTCAACTGAGTTGACAGATATGCCAAGCGCATTAACAGCCGGTAAAGTGTTGCAAGTAAAAGCAGACGGCACAGGTTATGAGCTTGTTGACCCCAGCGGCGTTGGTAAAGATTTACTTTATCACGACACAGTAAATAACCGCTTAGTTTCTACAATTCCAATTCAAACAACGTTAGCATCACTATTCTTAAAAGACGCTATCAGCTTATCAAGCTCAGGTAATGACCTAGCAATTAGAAACATTGATAACAGTGATTATGCTTATCCCGTTAACTCAGTGCTGCATGACCACTCAATACCAATTAACCGCACATCAGTGGGCGCAGAAAGAGCAGCGGCTAATGACTTTGGCGCTCCCGTAGATGACGGCTCAGGAGGATTTCAACCGCGAGGCGACGCAGCTACAAGCGGCGCTGTTGATTTTGTATTAGATACAACACTAGCTCAATCGCTAAGTATATTTGAAATATTGGTAATTGCTGAGGAAGATATAGATCCAGAAGATACACTTTACTATTCAATTTATGCCGGTTCATCTACAAATGACCGAGAAGTCTACGAGCAAGAATTAACAGGTATCACAGTGGCGCAAGGCGGCGACTTTAATTGGAACTTCAAAGGAAACTCTAATTTACTAGCAGGCGATCCGCTTCATGTTGAAATGCTTATTGATAAAGGCTCACAGGGTAACGGAACAAGACCTTTAAGAGTAAGACCATCAGCAAGCCAGCCTACAGAGATTTATGCTAAGTTGCTTGGTAGGGCTTACAGCATTAAAACAGTCGCTTATAAAGATGAGGTTGACGCTCTTATAAGTGGTTCAGAATACAAAGGCGCTTGGGCTGTTACTACAAATCCATCTCAGCTAGACAATCTAACACCAAGTTTAGGAGATACATACAGAATTGACGAGGCGGGTACGCATGATTTAGGCTTTGGCTCGACAGATTTCCAAGTGGGTGATTTTGTTGTTTGGAATGGTGCGGGGTGGGATTATTATCCGTTAAATTCTGCAACAATTGGAGAGATAGAAAGTGCCTCATTTGCTGAATATGATATTACTGTTGACTCAGAATATAGAGGCTCAGTATCTACTGGCTCAAGCTTGCGACCTTTTAAAACTTTATCGGCTGGTATTGCTGCGGCGGTTGACGGTTCAACAATCCTTGTAAAAGGAGATCACACTAACCTAACAAGTGAGTTAACACTTCCCAACAGTAAGAGCTTACACTTTTACGGTCAAAACAATACAAAGGTAGGTTATGCAAGTTATAGTGCATCAAATGGCAATGTATTTTATGTTGACGCTCTAAGCAATACAAAATCATACACCTTTAACGGGTTGATTATACAAAATGCGGGCGGCTATGGCATACACACAAAGAATACAGCAAGAGTAACTGTTGAAGATTGCACTTTGCAATTTAACGGTTGGAATGGCTCAGCATTGAATACAGTGCTACCAAGTGCATCAAGCGGCCTGTTAGGTTTTGATTCATCTCAAGCTGATTTACAAGCATTTTACGCAGGCGCTAACGCTTCTGATGGTGGAGCGTTGCGGATTGAAAACAGTACATTTATTGAGGTTATTAGCAACACAGTACAAAAGAACTTGCGAGGCATTAGAGTCCAAGATTGCGGAATTGGCGGCGCTGGCTTTGTTACTCGAAACATCAGCACACAAAATATAGAATCAGGAATTTATGTTGCTGCAGGTTCGCTTGGCGGCTGTCGCAACATCATAGTTACAATTAACTCAAGCGCATATAACGCTAATAATGGCTTACTTTGCATTGGTGGTATCAATAACAAGTTTAGTCAGAATGAGGTAAACGGCAATTGGAACGCTGGCTTTTGCGCTTGGGGTTCAGCTAATACAACGTTAAGAGATTGTGGTTTATATGACAATAACCGCTCAGAGTTTAACGGTATTGGTAATACTGGCGATGCTAAAGCATCAATTCAGATAAATGAAGCGTTTAATTATCTAGGCAATACAATCCCATTAAATCCTGATGCGCGTTTTATTGCTGAAATACTTGATACACAGGTTCATTACACAGGCTTAGGCTCTAACACTGATAAGGTTGGCTTCTTAATTACTGCAGATGTAGGCAACCTTGCAGACAATGACAAGAATATCATTAAGGTTGATGATGTTGGCTTTATTGGTCAAGATTACGCGGTTGACTTTTCAGAAGTTGACTTAACTAACTTGCGCGTATCACTAGGCGACAACAGCTATCAAAGCATAGGCGAAAAAGCTATTAAGTCACCTTTAGCTGGCTCTTACTTTGAGTTGCCATTCTCTAACCATTCAATGCAGTTTCCAGAGGTTGATTTTTCTGTAACCAATACTGGTAATGTTGAAATACGTGAGGGTGTTGGTGGTAATATAATAAATCCTTACATGGTTAATCAGCTGCAAGCATTGGCTTATAAGACGGATATTAAAGTAGTCATAAAAGGAACGGACAAAATACAGTTTACCGTACCTGTCAGCGGTGCGTCGATTGATGGAAATTTAGTAAACTCCGTTCAGTCAATAGCAGTGACTCAGTTAAACGATTTATTCACAAATACAACCGGCTTTGCATCGGGTGGCAATCCTGTCACTAACTTTGCGCTAAGTAATAACGATTTAACTTTAACGCTGCAAGATGGAACGAGCTTTACCGTAGACGTTACAACGCTTGGAGTTGATGAGAATAAGTTTGTATCTAGCGGCGCATTGAATGGCTCTAATCTTGAGTTAACAATGAATGATTCAAGCATAGTGACGATTGACGCTAGCAACATGATAAACGGCTCAACATTGCCAGCGGTGGCGGGTTGGCGCTTTGCTTATGGTTCAAACGCTAACAACCCAGTAAACAGTAATGTTATTACAAATGGCAATAAAGACTCACTACCTTTCTACTATGGAACAATGCTAGAAAGAGGTAAGGAATTTATATGGCAGCATGACACAACAGGAACTTTACACATAGGTCACTGGGGTTCAACAACATCTGCAACTGGGGTTGCTGGCGGCGCTGATACGTATTGGATAACTAAATTTAAGATTGGAACTAGCTTAGTAGCAAACTCAACCGGAGGAGGTGGCTTTAACACTGTCGGAACTGATATTGACTCAAGATACTCAACAGGCTACGCGGTAAATCAAAACACTTTGCTAGCTCTTAGGCATGACAATGACGGATTTTTGACGCTGTTCGACATATCCAACGGCGGCTATACAATTATCGCAAAAGCTAACACCACAACAGCGCTGCAAGAAATTCCAATCCATATGGTTGGCGTGTTTAATTCTGGTACAGGCTTTATTACTAAAATACCATCATTAGTAGAAAGGACTGAAATGTATGAAGTTTACCACGACTTTGACAGCTCAGAATCTGATGAATGGGCAGATGGTGTTGAGGCTGAGGCGATCCTCAAATCTAACGCTTATATATCACCAGGGGATAAGTTTTTAATCAATATAAACTCAAGCGCTCCAGATGGTGCAGAGCCTAGATTAGGTTTTGATTACTCAGGAGCAACAACGGGAGAATCTAACGCCTACAATCTAATAGGGCGCAAAGTTACAGTTAAGGATAATGACGGGTTGCAGCTTAACTCAGATTGGAATTTCAATACGTCGGCTACCTACTACCGTTCAGCGGATAGTCAATATAGAGTTGCAAACGGTACTCCAGTCGGTATGGTTGAAATCAGATACAATACTGACAACTCAATTGAGCTTTATTCTCAAACGCATGGCGAACTAATAGCAACACTAGCGGCAAATGCTAATGGCTCAGATTTGCATATATTTTACGGATTTGATGGCGCTGTAAGTGGCGCTAAAATATGGGAAATATCAAAGCAGGATATGAGTCAAAGCTCGCAGCCCATCACGACATTTGCACCTGATATTAGCGATCAATCTTTTGACGTTACTAAAGGGCAGGCTTTTAATAGTCAGATAGCACTTGATTCTGGTAGTGATATTGTTAATCAGTATGTTGAGCTAGATGCTCCAACTTGGGCCGTCTTAAATCAGTCTACTGGTGAGTTTACAGGCACAGCACCAAGCACAACAGGAAGTCATGTGATTAACTGTAAGGCTGCAAACGCTGTAGGCGGTGCAACTTCATTTACAATTACTTTAAATGTTGTTGAGCCTGTTTACACTAACACCAAGTCACTCAGGTTTGTCGATGGTAATAGCAACTATCTTGGCGGCAACGCTGCGTTAGTCACAGCCTTAGAGCGAAGCGGCAACGGTAGCGGCTCAAGTGAGGCCTGGACTATTGCGTTCTGGTTAAAGGGTTCAACGGTAAATCAAGGTCAAACACTATTTTACTTTGGGGCTAATGATGTAGTTAATAATGGTCATATTGAGGTCAAGCAGACAAACTCAAACGGTCAGAAGCGGATAAGATTTAGATACGGAACAAACGTGAATCACATTCAGCTAACGACATCACCAGGATCAATAAATCCATCAAACTGGCAGCATGTTTTAATATCGTATGATGGAGGTACAACCGGCGCAGCGTCTAATAGCTTATCTAGTTATTATTCTAGATTTAAGATATACATTGACGGTCAGTTACAATCTACATCAAATTCACACTCTAACAATGGTTATACGGGTTCGGTTGTGGGTCAAAATTATCGCTTTGGTAGATTCTCAAGTGGTAATTATGCAAGAGGTGTTTTGCTTAACCAGTTGGCTATATGGAATAGTGATCAATCTTCTAACGTTTCAGGCTTATACAATAGCGGCAATACTCAAGATATATCACTACTTCAAGCAGGGGATGGTAGTATGAACGCTAACTACCTAGCGCCAGACCACTACTATGAAATTGAAACGTCAGTTACAGCTATTCAGGATTTAGCAGGAACGGCGCATTTTGTAGGCTATAACTTTGTATCTAGCGATTTAGTAACAGATGTACCATAATTAACTTAACCGAGGGGTTCGCCCCTCAAAGGCTTTTAATATGTCAAAATCAAAGAAAGGTGACGCATGCACAAGAAAGGTAAAAGCACGTG
>SPKZ01007111.1_pt1 | contig 37923 bp, 43 predicted proteins | sample 2456571 | NCBI WGS metagenome assembly SPKZ01 (sample SAMN11192286, study PRJNA482655) | marine metagenome | biome: ENVO:00000447; feature: ENVO:00000244|ENVO:00000211|ENVO:00000569|ENVO:00002023; material: ENVO:00002151; isolation source: ocean water from marine abyssalpelagic zone ...
GCCGTCGCCGTTGCTGTAGCCTTTGCCGTCGCTGTTGCCGTAGCCGTATTTATACCCTTTATTGTCCATGAGTCTTGTAATTGTTTTGATTTATTGATTAAAATAGGGGCGGTTAAGCCCCGTTATCTCTTACCCTTCGCCGTCGCCGTAGCTGTTGCCTTCGCCGTTGGCGTAGCCTTTGCCGTAGCCGTCGCCGTTGCCGTTGCCGTATTTATACCCTTTATTGTCCATGAGTCTCGTAATTAGAAATGTTATCAATAGCAGCTTGTGAGCATTCAGTGAATGAATACCTTTCAATTACCACTTTATGCTGCTCGCTCGAAACACGGCATCCATGAGCAAGTCCACTTTGAGCTACACCTTCATACCAACTTAGAGAAGTATCTAAAGGCTTATGATAATACAAGCGCCTCGCACTTTCCATTTCATATCCTGACTCATTGCATGAAAGCACCTTTCCGAAAAGCACGCCTTCATTGTATGATCGAGCAATAACATACTTACCTATCCACTTGCTGAAAAAATCTGATTCAGGCGCTTGAGATTGGCCTAACAAAGCTTGAATCTCTTTTACTTGTCCAATTGTCAAATCATTGATGTTCATGTGTTTTTATTTAGTGTGATGTAAATATAAGAAAAGATATAATATATCCTTTCTATTTTCTGTGATTTTTTACTTCAATCTTGATAACCTGACTGTAAGGTTGAGGCCATGTTTCCGAACCTCCAAACCAATTAATAACCACGCGACCGCTCCCAGATTCATACCAATATGGGAAGGTTACACGCTGACCGTTGAACTCAATCCATCGTTCTTTGACGTGCATTCTAATATGCACGGTTGTATCAATTTGTGAAAATGGAACCGTCCAAAGGACATCATTGGTTGAGTCATTCTCATAATAGAACATCTCACCTTTGAAATTGAAGTAGGGGGAATACTCCATACGCCTTTTTTCAATGTTGCACCTGCCACCGATCAGAACCGCGTCTATTGGTTTCTTCTTTTTTTGCTCAATCACAACCCCAAAAAGCTTATTCCAATCTCTTTGATTGATGGGATTACGGGAGGTGTACAAGACGCTCTCATTCAGTTTGATTATGCATTCCAAAACAGAATCTAAGTTATGCTTTGATGCTAATTGAACCGCCTTGAATCCCTCCTGTCTTGCAATGTGGTCGCCCTGTTTTGTGATGTACAAGCCAGACAGCTTGCACGATGAAAAAGAGAATACAAGGGCTGTTAATGCAGCCCTTAAAAGAAAGACGATTAATCTAGTTTGATTTCGCTTGTTCATGTGTTTAAACATTAAAATTTGGATAATAATATTTCTCTCTAAAGTCAAGTGATAATTGAACGGATCCATCATGACCGCTGTCGGATGCTTCCGTTTCTAAAGCTTTTTCAAGCGTGGTTTTCCAGTCAATCTCAATGATCGATGATAGATCGGATAGCTTACGGCTATCAAATTTTAGCAAGACACAACCTAATGTGAAGTAGTCAGAATTACATTCTAAGCGGTAGCTGATATTGGCTACAAAGTCCATAGCGTCTAGTAAAGTAATCCACTGATCATCTGTAGTATAGACCTCAATAAGAGATCCCTTAAACTCAGCCTTTCCGCACTCTTCTACGTTTTCATATTCGGCTGGCTGATCTCTTGTTTCTGAATTAACTAAAACAGCTTCCTGATCTAGTTGAATCTCTTCTGAGATGGTTTTTAAGTTGTTCATGTGTTTGGGAGTTAGGGGCTTGCGCCCCGTTGGATTAGTGCAAAAGTTTAATTATTAAAACAATCGGCTTAAATATTCTATATCATAACTACCATGTTCAAAAGGTTCTTTTGCGATCCATTCATAAATAAATCTTTCTGTCGGGTTTTTTGGCTTTTCTAATTCGTAATAATTAGAAATCAAATCTTCATCCCAATTATCCCAAGACCACTGAATTTTAGCATCTATCTCTCTAACTATTTCAGGCACATGGCCCACAAAATTATTATTCAAATTAATAATTAAGCTCGCTAATTGATCTCTGTCAAATTTCATTTCCTTGTGTGTTTGTTTTTGTATGGAACAAATATAGTATATCTATTCTTTACACTACAAACAACACAAGAAAATTTCTCAAATTATTTTTCCGATTCCTAGAAATTACGCTTTATCAGATCGTCAACGATGTCTTTGAACTCAATCTGTACCGTGTAGCCCCTTCGCCCTTGGAACTGTTCTAAGTTCTTGATTGACATGAATCTAAGCTGCTTTCTATCAAAGATCTCTTGGAAGACATTGTAAGAATACACATTGATAGCGTTGGATAGAATCGCGTCGTTTGTGATTAATCGGTATAGATCCGAAGGTATTAGATCGGTGCGCAATTCATACTTATTGATAATCTTGTCTTGTATTTGTTGCCATTCGCGCGAGGCTGTCTTAGTCTCACTTATAACCGTTTCGGGAAGCGTGCGCACAAATTCACCGTGTATTCTAAAGCGACGTGGAAAACCACCTACAATGTCAAACTTAGAATAGTCGATACCTCCGACAATGTTACCCGTTTGGAAGGTCTCTAATACTATGGTTTCGTTTGCTAATTCTGCGGAATATGGCAACACCCTAAAGTACCTTGATTCGTCCGTTGTATCAGATCCCAAGATGTTTTTTTCAGCTCTGACTTGATACAATCCATCCCCGTAGATGTTGTGAATAAGTCGCCAATTGGCCACAAAAGCAACGAATAAAGGCGAATTAGTAAATGTAGGGTAGAACGTTCCAAGCGTGTTATCTGTGATCGTTGCTAGTTCTTGATCATCTTTGAATAGCTTAATTGTGATTGTGTCAGCCTCGATAGTCTTACGGTATAAAAATGATGAATAATCATTAATGTATGTATCGGTTGAATCGGTATTATCAAATAGTGCTAACTCTTCCAGCTTGCATTCAAAATCACAAAAGCAAAAATCAATTTCGCGCTCTGTCGGAATTGGGGTTAAGGGTTCGATCAAAATTTTTGTAGCCATTCCCGTAAAGGCCACTAAAGTAACAGTGAATAGGGAACAATCGGAAGGGTCTTGTGCTGTAAAGTCAAACGGTACGCTCTGCGTTCTAAAGCCTGACTTACTAACAGACATCGTTCCCACCATTACGGGAATCTGTACACGACCGTTTGCGTCTGTAGTGTACACGGAAGTACTATCACCTACGATTCTAATACTAGCACCCTCTATCGGATTACCTAGCTGATCTTCGACTCGAAAGCACCAATAGGTAATACCTATAACAATGCCATTTAGGCTTTTGGGCGTTCCTACAATCGATCCTTTTTGTGGCAATACAATACCATTCAGGCTTTTTGGTGTCCCTGCTATCTTAGCCTTTACAGGTGTAACTATTCCATTTAGTGTTGTACTCATATTACACCCCGTTAGATCTTAATGTTATGTTCGCAAATCTAAAGCGTCTTACCTGAATTGGAGCCTCGTTGGCAAAGTCAATGTCCACATTCCCGTTACCACGTGCCGAACCGTCCACGGTCATATTATGATTTATCTCAAACTCATACGTACCACCCCAATCATTGAGAACTTCATCGTACAGTTGAATCTGATACGTTAATCGAACCTCATCATTAGAACCTGATAGATAATTCAACCTATCAACCCATTCACCATTGAAGAAGTTAAAACCAGCCATCGAAAAAAGCACCTCTTCATTAATCGTAGTCAGTCCACCTAAATCAATAGCATGTGTTACATCCGTGCTACCTACTATTGACCCTACTTGATTTCCTCCTGTAGTATCTAGTTCAAAGTTTCCACCTACCACATTAATATCAGTCAACACTACGCCAACATTCAAAGGATTGAATTGCGGATGTGTGGCGTCAATTAGTTGGCCTTGACCATATTTGCCAATTATGTTTCTATTATTAAATAGTGGGCTTGTGGCTTGTAAATAAAATAGCTCGTTAGCCTGATCAACGAACAACGGATCAGTTACCCACATGCAATTTGTGAAGGTTACGACAATACCATCTAGTGTAACGGTTCCTGAAAATAATTCATTCTCTGGGTATTCTGCCGTGATCGTTGTTGCGTCACCATCCAAGGTAATATCAAATATTGCATCGCTTAGTATAGTTGTACCGTTTAATCCCTCTAAGTTAAAAGCGCAGTTAGTCAGATTCAAGTTAGCCCATGTCTTAGTAGGGTTTGTACCCTCTGAAATATTCGAGTCTTTATCAAAAAAGCTATTAGTAATATTAACCACCCCGCCAAAATATAATTTATGAATTATAAATGATGAGTTTATGAAAATGCACCTATTATATACCCTGCTATAACCAGTAAATAAAAAACTTGTATCTATTCCTCTAACTGAAACAGAGCTGTTTATAAATACAGATTTAATTATTGATAGATAATCAATAGTTAAATCTGTACTGTCACTATCCGCTTTTGAAAAATTGCAATTTTTTATGGTACACTTTTCAAGTATTGCTCTCGATCCGTTTGAAAAATTACTATAATCTAAAATGTATATATTTCTTAAAATTGTTCTAATATCTAAGTTTCCTGAACTAGATATAAATCCATTAATCAAACCGCCGCCACCGTCTAATACGGTATTGCCATCTGCTATAATTTCTTTAGTTTTTTGTTGGTGAACAAAATCTCCTTGATTATAATAACTAGATCTAATTACTATTCGTAAGCCAACACTAATGGATAAAAAATCGGTAATATTTTCTTTTGGAGTAGCTTGAGCTGTGCCAGCGTTCAAGTCGTCCCCGTCTTTTTGGGAAGCATACCTATCAATACTCCCCGATATACCAGACAACACCCTCCAATTTGTACTTAAAGCCATAATTCACAGAATTTTTAAACCCCGTCTTTTCGTAAAGAAATACGTGCAAATCTTAAATAACGCCCTGAAATAGCAGATTCGTTGGCAAAGTCAACATCTACGTTGCCATTACCGCGCCCTGATCCGTCCACCGTCGGAGCTTGGTTTATTTCAAAAAATTGAATAGCTCCCCAACTCGCCGTATTTTCATTCCAGATTTGGAGCTGAAAAGTTAGCCTTACTTCGTCGTTCACACCAGCTTGATAGTTAGCATCATCCACCCATTCACCATTGAAGAAGTTGAAGCCTAATAAGCTAAATAGTATCTCATCCGTAATGGTCACCACCGCGCCCAAATCGACCGCGTATTGCACATCAACCGCGCCCTCGACAAATCCTTGAAGAATCGCGGGATTGGTAGTTAATTCAAAGTGCCCCGTCCCTACATTGCAACTTACATTTGCATAGTTTGCCCCATTTCCAGCATCGAAGTGAGGATGATTACAGTTTAATAATTCACCTAATCCGTATCGCCCTACTATGTTATTACTATTGTATAGCCTGCTCTGAGTAGGTGTGTTTTGTAGGTAGAATAGTTCATTTGTTGAGTCCGTAAAAAGAGGATCAGCTACGTAGAATGAATTATTGAAAATAAAAGCGTTCCCACTCCCATCAACATAAGTCCCTGAGAATACCTGACCGTCTGAGTATTCGGTACTTATAGGATTTGAGTCACCGTTTAAAGTAATACTACCTATCTGTGTACCCCCGATTGTAAAGCCTGATACATCTTGACCAAATCCGCAATTATTAAAAACAACCGTGTTAGATGATCCTATGACCGTTAAAGATGAATCTTCGGAAAAGTAACTATTCCCAAAATTTTGATTCTCTGAAATAGCATAATCAACCTCGATTGAGGTGTTAATAAAGGTATTTCTAAAGTGGTTGTTAGATGCGTATATTACTTTAAAAGCGACTGAGCAATTAATAAACATATTCAATGTTATCTGATGTGTAGGATTTGCCCGTAAATCAAGATTAATTGAATCTTTAACTACGCATTTTGAAAAGGTCACACATCTTGAACGGATTTGGCCGTCTCCCTTTATCGTGTCGCAATTGATAATATACCAGCCCTCAAAGTGCTTCCCTACGTCATCATCTCCAAAGTTGATGACGGGAAAAATACCCGACCCATCTAAGACGGTTAAGCCATCGGATATAAGGTTATGCGAACCACTTACAATTGAATTGTCGTATGTATAATAACCTGATCTTACTATAATATTCGCCGCGTCAACGTTTGACCATAATGCAAAAGTTTCAGCCAAAGTTTGTTTTGGTGCATTCTGAGCCGTTCCTGAATTAAGATCATCACCATCTCTTGATGATAGATAAAAGTCGCCTGACTGCCTCCAATTGGTACTTAATGGCATTAGATTAGAGCTTTAAGTTCTGCTAACTTATCAATGATCTCTGATTGCTTTCTAGCATCAAGCTTGCTATAAGCCACCTCAATACCGCTTTGGTTTGTTTCACCAAACCCGATAAGCCCAGCTGTGTAGAATTTGAAAGTAAATTCCGATCCGTTGTCCGTGTTCTTAAAGAAAAGAACCAAAGAAATTACGGACGGGTCGAAATTATCTTGACCTGGCAACTGGTGAGGTCTTAATTCAAATTGCCATGGTAGAGATAAATCCATACCAGCCAAACGATCCAATTCAGTGTAATCGTTTTCAAGCGCTGTATTGGAAACTAGGATCTGAGACATTAAATCCTGTTGTTCTTTAGTGAGTAGATTATCCATAGATCCGACTTGATATTTTGTATTTCTGATTTCTATTTAAAAGTGAGGGGTCTAATAATGACTTAGCCACCACGTTGCCGCCTTCCAAAGTTAACGAAGCCGATTGAATTACAATCTCATCGCTCGCGGTGTTCTCTGGTTCATAGCGATGTAGTACTACTATTCCCGTTAAGTCCGTAACCGCGCCGCCTGAATTGGTGTGAATGGATACGATCTGAGACGCTCTATCTGTAAAGTACACGTTACCAATATTAACGGTTTGATCAGGTTCACGCATCTCAATAGCACTACTCCAGATGTTTGGGTCGTTCGCTTTGTCCTGATCGTAATCATTTACGGTCAATATACCCGATATGAGAAGTGCAACGCCGTTAATTTCTTCGCCTAATTGATCCGTGCCAGAAAGACCGACCAACAAGCCAGCCCTAACCTCGTAATCATTCAGACCTGAATAATTAGAGGACTTGTTATTCAATCCATCATTAGGCTCTGACGCGTTGTAGAATACAGTATCTGCATTCACATTACGAACCCATTCTTTCCACTGTATTTTTTGCGCAAACTGTACTTGATAGGCTTGTTGTTCACCTATGAGTGAACCCGTCGTGAAGTTCAATATCCTATACTGTGAACCGTCAACGAATGAATATGCCCGTTGAGATTCAGTATTAATTTGTTGAACTCCGTTTGAATCGGTTATTGAATTGCTTATATCAATCTGTACTTGATCAATTATAAAGAATGCCCCGTCATCCTTTCGAGCTACCAGACATGCCGCCGCGTTGTTAATTACCGCGTTCTTGCTTAGATCAATCGTGAAACCAACTTGATGTATTGTATCGTCTTCATTCCAGCAAAAAAGGTCAGATTTGAACTCAGTAACCCCTAATTCGTCGCCCCATTCGAGGATCCCCCATGATGTTTGATTGATCAGTTCTGAGACATCACCACCATAGACATATTGCCCAACATCGACTAATAAGTTAGCGCGATTATCATCCTTAGTTTGTAGCATATCATCCCCAACCTGAACAGCTAAGGCGAATCGCTTGATAGAAGACAGTTTTAACCGATCCTCTAAAGCGTAGCCTACGATCATCTGAATAACCAGATTACCGTCTATAATTTCAGCACTCGAAAAGGATATTTCATTTGCTCCATTGTTGGCTATTCCCGTAACACAGCGTAGAGAATCGTATAATGTGTTAGCCTGCCAATCTGTAGGTTGGCCTTTTATTTCCGTATCAGGCGGTAAGTATGAATGAGTAAGTAAATATATCTGATCGGTTGCGAATTCGCCGCTTGCTTTTGCTACTGTGATGTTCACGCGCGTATCTGCAAAGATCTGTAAGCCCGTTACCGTGTCGCCTGATGCGAAGTCCTGATAAGATACCGATACTATTGAATATTCATTATTGAATCCGTTGTAATTCTCATCAAAGAAGCCAACCGAACCTAAGTTTTCATCAAAAGCAAAATCAATCTCATCATTAGGGTTTGAGATCGCTTCTCGAAACCTGAATCTAGGGACATACTTCCATGTCTTAGTCCCCTCTAAGGAGTCGAAAGGCTGGTTATTAATCAGGTTTTGAAGCTCATCTTCTCGATAGTAAGGAAGGATAAACTCATGTGATACCTTAAATTGTTGCCTGTAGATCGTGTTATTCTGATAATTACATTCTATAGACCCCGTTTGCCAGCCTTTAACTATGCCTAAGTTTTCGCCCTGTATAGCGCTTGTAATCCTGTTGCCCCCGTCAAAAGCTCCAATTCCTGAGAAGTAGTACACTTGCTCCTCTTCTGTTGCGTAGTTGTTATAGTTCCCTGCGTTTTCGTCGTTCTCAATGATCCCGTAATTGTAGATCAGACCAAACATGTGAGATCCGAACTCGTCCGAAGCCGAAGCATAAGCCCTCAATCCAACATCTGTATAACTACCAGATACAGGAGCCGTTCCAAGGCTTGACGCGTATTCTAGTGTACGCCCGTTAGGGCTTATGTATGTGATTTCAGCATAAAAAGGAATCGCGCTTTCTGATCCTGTATTAAAGTTATTACGCCATTCAAAGACGTGTCCTACCTTCCAACCGTCATCATGAAAGTTGCCTATCTGCCTACTTATTTGATTCAAAGCTGGTTCTGAATAGAGCGTATCTTGACCGTTCGAGGCGTCTGTGAACCATTCAAAGTAAACCAAGAACTCCACTTTGATTTTAGTACCTACGTTGCCTACTAGATTTTCGGTGAAATCTGTAGGATTCAGGCTAAAGTCGGAACCGTTAGTCTGCTCATTAAAGAACTTATAGTCGTATACTCGATAATTAAGAGGCATTGTTAATCATTTTACGGATACGCTCTTCCATTTTCGTTAGGTCGGTTTGACCGCTCTCGATTTCTTGAAACATCGTTAGCAATTGCGCTTTTTCTGGGCATTCTCCCACCTTTCCGATTGCTTCTTTGAATTCCTCTTTTGCTTGTTGAGCTGCTTTAGCAAGCTCCTTAAAGGCTTTATGTGCTGTATCGTTGATCATCATGATGGCTCAAATATTTCTTCTTCAATATTGAATGTGTACGGTTCCCGTATCTCAAAGGTAATCAAAGCAAAGTCGGATTGATAATCCCACTCTAAACGCCTGATAACCGCTTTACCTCCAGCTTCCAGATTCGCTATGTTGTTATTCGATATTTTCACAAAATCGGACATTCCGAACGGAATCTTTACATTCTCATAGATCCTTTTTTGTCCTCGATAGGGAGCAGCGAATGAAATATCATTTTTGTGAAATGTCTCATAGATGTATTTGGCAGTAAGATAGGTTTGGAATTGGTCATTGATAATAATAGGGTTGTCACCACCGCTTCTTAGGGTTGTAGATTGGTCTATGCTTTGACCTATTATGAGTTTAGGCTTTGAGTAGTTGTGGCTTGAAAATACAAGTGATTCGCGTAGTATCTGAACCTCGGTGAATCCTAGTCGAACCCCAAAAATACCTTTCCAAATCGTCAGTAATGAAAAGAGGTTGTTTAACAGGTTTCTGAAACCAGAAACACCGCCGTATTTTTTGCCCAATGCTAAACCAAAATCAATCTCTCGATTACCCTTTAATAGGTTCCGTGTTGCGCTTGCTTCGCTTTTCGCTGTAGTCCGAACCTCTAAAGCCGTGCCTTGATATTCGTCTATGGTGTATTCGTCAAATGTGTCGGTATCAAATGACATTAAAAGGTTGCCTGATACTTCGTCAGTGTTGAACCTATAAGGCTTATCGAGTACATCTGGTATAATGTATTCACTTTCGCCCAAGCCTTGATAGTCTGCTTTAATTTCATCGTAATCGTCGCGGATGTTCTCAAAGTATGTCGGGTTGCCTTGGTAATCGTAGATTAAAAGATTTTCACCATCCACTTTTATTTTGACGTTATAGAGATCTTTTACGAGCTGCAATACCTCACTTACTAAGTACCCATAATCATTCGGCCTTGGAATTGGGTCTATTATTCTTTTACGATTAACTAAGAACCCCTCCTGAGTATTGAAGTTGTTATTGGAAGGCAGATAACACAATGTGCCCGGTATCCTTATCTCTGACTTAACCCCCAATCCTAAAGAGGATGCAAACCCTTTTATGATTCGCTGAACTGGCATACAGTAATGATAGTCTTGATAAACTCCAAACAGCTCTAATACTACGTTTAGCAATTCTAATATGGCAGATCCTATTGCTGCGTAATACACTAATCTTAACAGGTAGAATTTAGCCGCTTTAAGCACATCGCCAATACTTGAAATCCTGCTAAAGTTTTTATTCTGCTCTTCAATTGCTGATGTGATTTCCTTAATAACTAAGAAAGTCATAACCGAAACCATAGCAGTAGCCAAAGGATCTGTCTTTTTCTCAACTATAAAGGTTACAGAGTTAACTTGATCAAATCGGATATGTCCCTTTTGGTACAACTCTTGAACCGATACACTAGCGGCTATTGCATCAAGCTTTGACTGATCAGCATCGCGCACTATACGCGCGCTAACCTGTGAGTTTTCATCATCCCATACTGCGCCCTCCGTCAAGTCCACGTAGCCCGTAAAGGATTCTATGACATTATTCTCATTGAATACCTCAATTTTAAAATCAACTCCGTGAAAGATCCCCAAACCGCCCGATAAGCCACGGTCAACACGCTCCTTTAAGATCTGGTATCCACGGCCAACAAAATCAAAGCTTTCGGTCTCAATGCCAGCGTTTTGATTTTCATCATCAAAGTTTGCGAGGATCTTTGTGCCTTCCCAATTCAACCCGGGCGCGACTTCTTCGCCTGCTAATAATATCCTAAACTCTGCATTCTGTGATGTTACGGCCATTATTTGCGATATTTAGGTATTCTGGAAATTCTGGTTTTGGTCACGGTTCCTTTTTTAAAGGACTCCTTAACAACGCCTAATACGTCATCTATAGTAAGCTCTCTACGGTATTCTATAGCGTGTAATTTATCATTCACACCTTTCAATTGCATGTTCATTTGCTCGAATACTTCGCTAGTATCCACTGTTTGCCCACCTGTAGCGGCGTAATCCTGAGCAACACGTGCAAGCTCAAAGTTGCTCATGTTCGATGGGATCATAGCGTTCCACTTCTTAGGAACTACACGCTCATTTTCATGCGTGTATCCTGTGATCTTGCCATGCTTATCTGATAGCACACCAGCCTTGCCCGTGTCTTCCGTACCCTCGAAAAAGCCTACTAAGGTTTTTGTGAATGATTCTAGAGCAAGCATCTCAACCGCCGTAGATGTAAGCGCGTTCTTGTCGCCAGATCTCACTTTTTGTTGGTAAGTCTGGATCGCTGCTAAGGCAAGCTCAAATTGCTGTTGCTCTTTTAATTGACGTTGCCTTTGAAGCTCTAATTCACGTTGTCTTTGTTGTTCTAAGGCCAAAGACTCACTAGCTTCCAAGCCTCTTTGCTCCGCGGCTTCCGCTAGTTGTTCTTGACGCGATAAAGAAGCGTTTATTTGCTCATCTAAAGCCGTGAGCCTTTCTTCTGAATTTTGCTTAATCAGATTAGACACTTGCTCTATTGCGGCTCTTTCAAGCTCCGTACGCTTAGCAATCGATTCTTTAGTACTTTCTTCTTCTTCCTTCCTTGCTTTGTCGCGTTCCTCCTTCTCTTTATCAAGCTTTTCAAGCTGAATATCTAGGAGAATGTCATTCAATTGCCGTTCTAATTCGATTCGTTTTTGCGATCCTTCCTCAAATTGTTGGATCTCCGCGCGTAACGCATCGACCTCGTTTTGACGGCGTTGTTTTGCGAGTTGTTCCCTGATTTTTTCCGCGTCTGCGAACTCAAACGATGCTTTAGCAAGTGCAATCCTTTGCGAAATAATATCATCCGTTATCCTTTTAGTTTCCTGTTCAACCTGATTAAGCTCTTTCTGTGTGTTGATATTATCGCGCCTAAATTGCTGTTCTTCTTTGAGTAGTTCTAGTATCCTCTTCCGTTGACGTTCTACTAATTGAAGATCATCCAACGCCCTATTTAATTCAATAGGATCAAGGTCTATCAGGTCTTCAAAATTGATTTGAATCTCGCCCTCTTGGCCTCTAATTCGGCGCAATTCGTTAGCCGTGTCCTCGATTAGCTGTACGGATGCAGTTAGTTGCCTACGGCCTTGTACTAGATTCTCCTGATAAGCAGCTTGACGCGCTTCTAAAGTGGCGGTTTCATCCCCTACAATATCCTCATTAATACTTTTTTGACGGTCTCTAAAATCAACCAAATCGTCCTCAGTCTGGTCAAAGTAGTCTAATCGGTTTCTGATCTCTAGTTCTTGAATCTCAAAGAGCGCATTGGTAGCGTTCTTTTGAGCCTCTATGAATGCAACACGAGCCTGTACTTGTTCGTCGAGTAATTCGGGTATCATTTGCCCCCTTCTTGCTTGAACCTCGGCGTTAATCAGGTTTAGGTTATTACGGGCGATCTGTAATTCCTGATCCGCGGCCTCTTTTTGAACTTCTGCCGCCGCTTGTGTCAATGCAATACGTTCTTTTAGTGCGATACCGTCTGAATCCGCCGCAGCTGTAAGCTTTTCATATTCCGCTGTGGTTCTTGCCAATTGAACGGCCAAAAGCCTATTTTCTTTTCTTGTATTGATTGTAAGCGTATTTAGCGCGTCGAATTCAACCGCGCCCTTTGATACTTCGCTTGTAAAGTCTGAGAATGCCTTAGTAGCATCCCTTACGCCCGTGGTAAGTTGCACGAAGTTGTTGACCGATCTTTCAGCTAAGCCTCCCAACTTCTCCCAATCTTGCTCAATAAGGCCCTGTACAGCATCTTTAATAATCACAAAGTAATTCAGGATCGCTTCCAACCTAGCTAGTATCAGGAGATCAAAGATGTTAAAAGCTAGGTTTTTAAGACCCTCAACGGGATCTTGTGTAAAAGATATCAAGGATTGAGTAGCGCTATCGACGATACGAACCACGCCAGCGAAAAGCCCTTCCGTAATCGCAGCCGCTTTGTTTAAAAGCTTTGCCCCCGTTTCTGATTTCTGAAAAGCACGCCCTAAGATCAAAAGACCAGCCGAAATAGCTGCCACCGCGGCCACTACAGGATTAGCTAGGAAAGCTTTTGCAGCAGTTGAAGCTGCGCCAAAACTAGCAGCTACATTAAAGCCTCCGACAGATAACCCCTCCAAACTTTCACGATAGCGCCCCACGTTCCTACGCCCATCCTTCGCGCTTTTATTGATCTCTTCGAGCTTATCATTCGCCTTTGTGAAGGCTGCTAAGGCTTTTTGTGCTGCTTCGCTGTTCGTTCCCTGTTCGGCTGCTAGTCTCTTATATTCATCGCTTAGCGCGTTGACTTCTTTTGTTAGCTTCTTATAGGCGTTCCCTTCGTCTGCCTTCGCCTTTATTTCGTCTCGACGCGCTTTAGTCTCACGCCTGATCTGTTCTTGCAGTTTCAGCTTTTCGTCAAGTTCGCCAGCTTGTAGTTTCTTTAACCGCTCTTGAAGCTTTAGCTCTTCATTCCTGACTTTGTTGAGGTTGTCCGCTGACTTCTTAACATTGTTAATAGCTTGCTCCATGTTACGGAGATCCTCAACGGTCTCGAAAGTGTTGCCCTGACTTGCTTTTGCAGATTCAGAAATTATTGAAGTAAAGCCGTCTTTTACACCTTTAAGAGCCTTTTCAAACTCTAAAGCGTTTTGGGTCTGAACCTCGAATAAGGTAGGCTCTAATATCTGATCATTCCTAATTGCTGCCTCTGCCATTTTTCAAGGTTTGTTTTGCTTGATTTTCCTTTTCTGCTTGGTCTTTGTCTCTCAACGCTTTCAAATATGCGTAAAATTCTTTTGCTGTGATGTCTTCCAACTTCAACGGAAAACCTACACGCATAGATACAGACGCCACTACAACGGCTATATCTTCACGTGTAGCTGTTGTAAGATACGATTGAGCCTCTTTGAATGTGAGGTCAGCGATTAGTTTTTTGTGAATCTGGCCTTTATTATAGGCCTGATCATAGAGCTTGATAGCCTTTCGCATCTTCTCAAGATACGTCCTATACTCCTTTGAGATTCCATAGAATTTTAGAAAGTCATTATAGATAACATCCCACCTTTTTTGAGCTTTCAAACCCTTACCTAGATAAGGCGAAGGGTCGCGGCTTTCTAGGATCTTAAAGTAGATGTCCGCTGGTATGGTCTCAAAGCTCCTGTAATTTCTGCTCAATGTACTGCTTAACCTCATCTTGTATCACGTCTCCTAGTTCCTGTATTGATTCGTCCGTAAGCCCTAAGATACGACCGTATTCCTGAACTAAGTCTGTACCGTCTTCTTTGATAGCATCGGCCACGATTAGAAAGCCGTTTGAAGTCACGCGAATATTGAAGGAATCGTAAAAATCGCCCTCATCGAATAGCGTAATGTGAAAGTCGGCTGGCACAAACTTCCCTTCGCTTTCTTTTTTAGCAATTGTAAAAGGTGAATAGGTACCTAAACTTGATCCGTCCGAGGTTATACCCTGATCAAATAGTTGTGCATCCTGATTTAAAGCAATGATGTAATCCTGAATTTCTCTTTTTTGCCAGATCTCAGAAAGCATTTGATTGACGTCTAAGCCTCTTATGAAGAGCTGTACTACCTTATCGAGTTTCCCTAAACTTAAAGCCATTTGAAAAAATATTTAATTATTTTTCTGTTTATGCTTGCGCGGGAATAAATATATATTATATTTGCATAAGCAAATGCAAAAAACACAAGGAAATGAAAAACACAACAAGGCAAGAGTGGGAAGAAATGGTACAAGAGTGGCAAACTCTATCTATTTGGATGGTGGATCTACAGATGGAAATCGCCCGAAGAATGCAAGAATATCAAGCCAACAAAGGTTTGGTAGTTAATAAGATCTTATTAGGGCGGGATGATAGCTTCGATGTTATGGGATCAAAGATTCGGATAACCGTTTACCCAAATAGCCACCACGGGTCAAAAGATGGCGATTGGACGTACTCAGGATTCTTTGTGGATTATTGTCCTACCCTGCAAAAAGGAAAGCGTTTTGTAGATTTAACTGATGTCCAAAATGAATTATACCCTGAGTATTGCAGTCCTGATTCGGTTAAAAATTACGTTAAGGTAGTCAATGAAATGAGGCAGTCACTTGATTACACTCAAGTACTTTTTGACAAAGTACTTGAATGGTACATTAACAATTAACAATTAACAATTAACAAACAGGGGTATTCACTACGATGTAAGACCCCTGTTTAAACACATGATCATGAAACACAACCTATTTGAATCCGCTGCAAGATGTTAAACGAGAATCAATCTACTTTCATTCGTTGAGAATTCACGCAATAAGTTGAGCGAAACACAGCAAATTGCAACTTCCGATGTTCTGGATGTAATCGGAGGTCTTTACAATGTACCGTTTCATTCATGGGATCTTATGAGAGATTGGGCGAAAGGTACGGTTCATACCTTGGAATGGGAAGTGATCGAAGGCGAAGTCAAGCCAAAGGACAAAGCGAAGTATGAGGAGTGGATTAATGAGTTGTTGTACGAAGGGGGAATTTGTTTTTAACCATAAAAAAAGCCCTCCAATTTCTCAGAGGGCTTTTTCTTAATACCAGGAAAATGGTTAAGATCCGAAAGTAAACGAAGTAGTACTAATGTCATAGCCTGACTTCGTAGCCGTTACGGTTCCAGCATCTCCATCCTGAGTAAGGATCGTTAGATCATAGATTCCCGGGCTTACTTCATTAGCAGAGTCAACAGTTACGGATGCATCATCGGTCACGTTGTACAATGCAAAGTCACCAGCTACCAATCCTTCTAATCTATTCGGAGTGATCGCTGTTCCGCTGTCGTAGTTCATCTCTACTCGTACACTCGTAGCTGTTACACTAGCGGTTACTACTACGGGAGCGATGTTGTAAAGGCCATCTTTGGATAATAGATCGAGGTCGGCGTTCATTTCGCTTTTAGGAAGTCTGCGAACATCGCTGTCCTTTTCGATTCTGTCAAAATCAAAGCTGATCATTACTTTTTGTTCTTCGCTATAGGTCATTTCAACCAAGTTTGAAGAGAATGAACCAGTTCCAACACGCATCGGATACAACGTAGCCCCATCGCTTGAGATCATCCCGTACAAATCGCCGCAATTATCTATCATGTAAACGCCTAATGTAGGGCATTGCATACGCTCGATTTGCTTCAGAAATTGCGGATTCCTGCGATAGATAGCCGCCGTAAAGGTCTTAACGCCCTGTCTGATGTATTGGCGTCTTCCTGATGCCAGCTCTTGAAATACAGGATCAGCTCTAAGGTTTTCGACGTCTTCCAATTCGTCAAGGAAGTGCCACCTAAGGGACTTATTACTTTGATCAATCAAAGCTTGAACGCTCGCATCGGTCAATTCAACCGATAAATCAATTCCATTCCGTCCCCCTGCAATTGAGTACTGATTGACAAAGATCAGCATTCGGGGCACTCTCATTATGTTGTCGGCGGCGAACTTGTCGCCAAGGTTACCAAGTCCGACTGAACATTCGCACGCTTGAGGCATAATAGTTAAATTTTAATTTGATCAATATTACAAAAATAAACTAAATAGAGTTTCTCACTTTCACTTGTTGCTTGATTTGGATGTTTTCGCGTTCGGAAAAGATCGAAATAGTGAGCTGGTAGATGTCGGTTTCAACAGATGAAAAGTCTAGCTCACCCGATACATTAGCCGTTAATCCATCCACGCCCGATACTGTAACGGATGTACCCACGCTAGGATCTAGTACGCCCAACGTATCAAAGTAGGCGACATCTAAATCATAGATGGGTTGAACATCCTTTACGACTTCCCAAGGCTGGGAGGATTTGTTAATTACATTGATAGCTGGAGCATCACTAGACCCCGTGTTAGGCGTGGAAATAACCACGTTAGACTCATTAACCGTCCATGCGTTGAATTGACCACCTCCCTGTGATCCATCCTCTCCCGTGTCAGGGTTTGGATTTGGCTCATAGCGTCGTGTTTTATCGCATTTTATAAGGTTCAACGCTGTAAAGTTTATCTCAATCCCTGATGTGGATTCCTGAAATATTCGAGCGTCGTAACCCCTCCGATCTGCGTATCTGCCAGCGTTCGCATGAAATATAAAAGGGTAAGGTGCGTCTGTAGGTCTGATCTGGAAGGCTTCATAATAGGCCATGTGAGATGTGAATATCTCGACATACCTACGCATCAGATCTAAAGGATTAGCGTAATGATCATCCGTTGTTAGATCCTCTGATTTGACGTTGACCAAAAAGAACAACCTGAGATTGACCTCAGCTTGAATAGGTGAATACCTGTTATACTTTCGCCCCGTAAAGAATTCGGGCAGATAACAAAGGGGAAAACGCAACTTACTATCATCTATCCTTGAAAATTGGGTAGTGGTCATTAGGGGTGTTCCGTGTACAAAGTTCAACGGATCTAATGTGTAATCATCCACCCACTCAATTGAGTTAATGAACCCCTCTATAACATCGGGTACAACAGGAAATTGTTCTATCAATACGGGCTTTTTACTCATATTACCAACCTTTCCGTGTAAGTATTCTTAATCATTCCGAACGGCTCCCATTTTACGTCCCCTGTAGGGATCAAGGAGCCAGCGCCCGAAATAGTGGCAGAAACATCTGTATCAACCGCACTAACCGTATAATCCGTCCCGTTTACGTTCAATAGATCGCCTGACTGTAGGTATTTCGTAGACGCGAACTCAATCGTAATAGATCCTCCGCCGTTATCTGTGTACCCTGTTATCGCTTCGCTCGATTCTTTGAACTCAGAAATAAAAGGGAATACCTCACAGTTCATAATATCGACAAACCTATTATATCGTTCTCGAACTACTCCAAATTGACCTCCAGCATTGAGTAATTCTGCATTTTCAAATGTCGCCGAAACATTCCCGTTAGGGCTGTTCATGAATGAATCACGACACCAAAAGAAGTAGATAAAATATCTTAGAGCATTAGTCATACCGTGTTGATATACTACGTCCCCGTTCTTGTCCGTATAGTCCACCCCGTTGAAAAGATCCTGCCATTTCTGTCTTGTATTATCCCTGATCTGGACAAATGCGGCATCCCCTAATGTGTCTCTGATACCCTTTTGTATGTAGGTTTCAATGTAGGCGTCAAAATCAGTATTGATAGTGCCAGCTTGTGATATGTTAATATCTCCTTTGAAATCCTCCTGATTGATCGTAGGTAGGGGCATGTTTCGTTCTTTTTTTTCAAAGTAAATAAAAAACCCGTTAGAATAGCCCAACGGGTTTATCAAATCCCAAATGATGAAGAAAAGAGGTATTACCCCTGTGTGTTATGAGTGATTCAAAGATAATAACCAGACGGGTTAAAAAGAAAAGTCCTTATCAGTGCGGCAAACACTGATAAGGACGAATGTTTTAGGTGCGATCCTAAAGAGGGTTTAAAGCTCTTGCAACAAATATAAAAAAAGCCCTGATAAAATACCAGAGCTTTTAAGTGCTTTCAAAACTTCTCCCAAATGAAACTCTCAAATCTACGCAACGGTAAGTTCACCGCCAAATGATCCATTTATTGCCGTGTTGGCAGTATCTGTCTGTACATCAACAAAGATCACCTCACGCCCTCCAAAGTCAGCATTAAAGTTACTCGGGTCTAATTCATTACCGCGCTGTGTGTCTCCTGACAACTCCCTGACATTATAGATACCACCCGTAATTCTTGAATAAGAGTTTAAGCGTATATCCAATTTAGGAACGCCTCCCCCAGACGTCTTCCTGAAAGTCAGATAAAACCTAGTCATATTGAAGTTGACGTTCTCAGGAGTATGATATAGAAGCTGTTCAGTGACACTAGTTCCAACTTCAATTTGGGCTTGTGTAGTCCCGTCTGTGGTAGCTGTTATTGTAATGTCATCTCCATTCTTAGCATCCCCACCAAAATCAACTACAATGACCCTGTTAATTCCTAATCCTGAAAATGTTGTTACATCGGAACCAGACGATCCTAGAATATGTATTTCATCCACTTCCGTAATAACTCCGTCAACGTCTTTTATGTGTGTAAACTGAAGGATACGCGCGCCTGTGGCCGTCGCCCCGTCTGTTGTGTTGTTGTATGCAATAGTATAGGTCTGTTCGGTCGTCATGATGTTAGTCTCATCGAACGTCCCGCCATACGAACTGATCAGGACATAAGAACCGGGTTGTACATTCTTATTGAATCCGAACTTATCTACCTTTCCTATCACATTCGATGCTCCGGGGGCGGCAGCTATAACCTTGTCAAGCTGCGCTATCAAAGCAGCTGCATTCGCGAAGGACGTGACACCCCCAATATCTAGCGTATCTGATGCAATATTAAAATGATGTAAGTATTTACCTGTAGGTAGTGCAAGGTGTACTAGGTCGCCTGTCATATTCTTCGATGAAGCCACTAATTGACCCTTATTATAAGAATACATCTCATTGTCAATATTGACTGAAAACCCGTTTGTTTCTGCTGTAACTGTTATTGTTGCCATAATTTTTTTTGATGTAATGTATAAAAAAACCCTCCCAAAATTGGGAAGGTTTCATCTATTCGCTTTCTTTTTTTTGCCTTTTCGGCTTCGGTTTTTGATCCGTCACAACCTCGGCAAGGTTACGCTTGATAAGGCTTTTTGCCACATCGAGCGATAATCTGCCGTTAGGGACAGTCTCAAAGACCGTCCCCTTTTTATGTTGCTCAAAATCTTTTACTAGCTTGATCTTCATATCCCTAAGATTAAGATGCAAGCGTAGTAAGAGCCGCGTCTATGTCAGTGACACGAAGGAAGCCAGCTCTGTCAATGTTACGAATCAAGAACAATAGCCTTTCAAAGATCTTCAATCTTTCAAGATTCTTGCTGAAGTCATCATTGATGTATCCACGCTCAAATCCAATCCCAGGCTCTTGATAGATACGTGCAAACCTGCGATCACCGATGTACATCGTTTTAGCCACAACGTTGTTATCCTCAATAACAGTCACGCCATCGATAACCGCGCCGCTATCGGTCACGAATGGAGGCATGATATAGTTATTGTTCGCATCTTTCTTCAACTTGTACTTGTTGATGTCGGATATGTTCATTACGGCAAAATCACAACGGAATTTGCTATTCTGAGGGCTTTCTATGGTCTCGCGCAACTTGATTACCAAGTCATAGATACTTGCATCAGTGATACCAGAGGCCACAGGAGTATAGGCGCCGATCTGAGTAATCATACCAGCTAGGTTGTTGCCAGTACCGTCACCGTTCACGATCTGATTTCCTTTTACCAAGCCTTGGCTCACTTCCAAAAAGATGCTTAACTCCTGAGTCAACAATGCGAAGTCGTGCTCAAATTGCTTACTCCATGGAATCATGTCGCCGACGTTCTTCAAAGGTTGCGTGTAGTACTGCCATTCGATTGCAGATTCAGGCGTTGCCGCTGCTTCTGCCATCATAGCAGAACCCCTTACGAGCGTGCCGTCTGTCTTCATGTCAAAGTACCCAACCTGACCACCGCTATTTGCAGGAACGGGAAATTTAGGCAAGATGTCGTACACTGTAGGTTTAACGGTTCCGACCCTTCCAATTTCAGGTAACACCAAAGCTAAAGGGCTATCAGTAACGGAAGTAGTCAAGGTATTAGCCTTGTTTGCGTCTATTTTCACGCCATACTTAGGAACGAATACCTCATTATCCCTTCCTTTCATGACCTCGACAACACCTTTAAGGGTCTTTTCAGAATACCACTTTTCAGAATCATCTTTTTGGCTTCCGTTGCCCTGTTCGCTAAATTTAGCTGCGCTTTCTGCAAGCTTCTCAGTAGCGGACATCATTTGAGACATTTTCAATTCAAGACCTTTGATAGTCTTTTCAGCTTCCGCTTTTGAAGCTTCGCCCTTCTCAGCCATGGCATTGATATATGCAGCTGAATACTCAAAGTATGTCTTTTGAGCCTCGATAGCTTCCGCCTCTTCCTCGATTTCTGCGAATGACTTTACGTCATAGCCATTTTCTTTTAACCAGCTTTCGACTGGAATCAACGCCTTGAGCTTGTCAGCTTCTAGCATCTTAGCGACATCTGCCGCCGTTCTTTTAAATTCCTTCATTTTCAAATCAATTTTCGGTGTATGTGAGACTTCGGTTCGGTCGGCTCGTCTTTTGGTTGAGTGTCGTTGGACGGCTCATCGCTTGCGAGTGACTTATTATCCATAGTCGGCGTATAAGGGTTCGACCCGAATACTACCGCGCTAATCTCTTTTAATTTCTGCTCAAAGATAGGAAAATAAAAACCGCGTTCTATCGCTTCCTCTCTATTGATAACCTGATCTATAGTGGCCTGCCAAATCTTGTACTCTTCTTCCTGATAAGGATCATTTACAGCCAAATCAAGCTTAACGTACTGAATACCTACAGAATGTTGATCTATCACCCCGTCGGCGTACATTTCCGCAATTTTAGGATCATACTTTGGAAGGATTCGAGCGCCGACTACCTCGGTTTTACCCATTACCTGAAATCCAAGGGTTTCAATATCAACATCCTCGATAAATAGCCCCTTGTTGACCGCTATAATTGAATCAATACCGCGCCCATGGTCACGCAGGATCTTAACGCGCTTTCCTGTTTCCTTCACAGTCTTGGTAAAAGATCCCTTCATTGATACATCATCATGCCCATCTAAAAAGCCGATTGCATTTCCTACGATCTTGTACACCCCGTCTTGATCAGGTTCGGCTTTAATAGCCGTTTCCAAGTGCTTTAAAAGCTGTGGAGACGTAGTAAAAGCCTTTGATGTATGATCAAAATCACGCTTAGCCGCTATCAATTCGCGCTTATTTTCGAGCGCAAAATTCAATCTGTCTTGATGATTTCCAATTGATTGATATTCTTTTAAGATCATTTCTTTATCACAGTTTGATCCTTTAACAACTTTCCTTTCGAGATCTTTTTACGCTGGATCTTCTCTTTGATACAATCACATAGCGAATTTTCGCTGATATTTGTTTCTAATTCACGACCGCATTTACACTTCATAGCTATTCATTTTAGTCTTCGTTTTCATTTCCTACAATAGGCTGAATTGGTTGATCGTCGACGGGATCTTCATATTCCGAAAAATCCACACTAGGATAAAGTAGTTCCTGAGCGAAGGATACAGGTATAATACCAGCCTTTTTTTGCTCAATGATCATTCTTGAGCGGTCTAAATCAGGTCTATTGAGTATCTGAATCTCTGATTTGTCAACCTCGAATTGAGCATCAATCCCGAATGTGTCTAAAAAAATAAACTCGCTTAGTTCCTGATCTACCCATTTTGACAACGGCAGAACCACATCCCTGTAGAATTGCTCTTTTGCCTCCTGCCTATTGTTGTATGTGCTGTTTGCAGGATCGTTGTAACGCGCCGAATCTACACCATAGACACTACAGATAGATCGTAGATCACTTACCAGCGCCTCCAAAGACTTCAAATCAGTTGGACTCATACCAAACTGCACGTAATCCATAGCTGTACTAGCTACCTTGATTGAGTTTGCATTTTTCGCACCTCCTATTATGTGCCTAAGCCAACTTGAAAGCTTATTTTCCTCTTTAGGCTGTAAAGGCATTCCAGCTTCTTTAGGGGAAAGTAAACCAGCTGCGCCCCTGTTCTTGTGCATGTAGGCTTTTGCCTCGAAAGCATCATTTGCCCCTTCATAGACTAATCTTCCAGCCGCCAAAGGGGACATGCCGTAGTTAGTGCTTCGTACAATGTTATCAAATTGAATATGTAGCACGTCTTGTGCCTCTATCCTAGTAGCTTGATCGTATTGATAGTGTGATACAACCCCGTCAATACGCCCGTTCAGGGTTTCAATCTTCACGCATGGCGTATGAAGCACGACAAAGAAAGGACGCGGAAATCCTTCGACCTGAATACGCCTGATGTACACGTTGCCACATACCAGAAGGTTTGCCAGAATTTTTTTATAGAACGTGTTAAAAGTCTGTTTTGAATTAGGTTTTTTGAGAACCCTATTTATGAACTGGTCGGAAATTCCGACCTCTTCGCCAGATTCGTCAACTAGCTTTCGAGGGAGTAAAGAAGCTGTTTTGGATATGTCATCTACGACTGAATAGACGTATGAATTTTTCCCAAAAGCTAAATCCAAAAGCATTGAGGGAGATCCGTATTCATAGCTGAATGAATCTGAAACTAAATCAACGTTCTTAGAATACCATACATCTTTACCTAATAGCTCCACGCCTTCGGGTAATACAGGCGATACGCTATCGCTTTTTGATATAATATCTTGCTTCTTATTGCCTCCGAATAGTTTCATAAGCCTAAATATAAAGGGTTTCCACGTACCTCCACGCATCTAAAAGGTGGTCATCGGTCTTAACTACTGATCTGTGACCTTTAGAATTGATCACATAATCACCTGATTTCGTCTTTTTCCAGCGATAATTCCTAACCTCATTTAACAGATTTTCAGATTTGTAATGTATGAATATCTCACGGCTTTGCATTTTCCTGATACCAGATTCGACACCGCCCCTTTTATCGCACGGGTAAGCATTCATGCCTAGTTGACGTAACCGCGCTATATCCTTTTTGCCTGCTTCGTCCCATACCCAGATCTCCTCTAAGTACGGTTTAAGATGTTCGGCTATGTCTTCGTTCTGCGTGTAATGCTCATACATTAACTCAGTTAAATACACTTTGTTGCCGTTCAATATTCGTTCAATACCAGCAGCTGGAGCTGGTGAAAATCCGAAATCACCCCCGTACATTTTTGAATCATAGACCTCTGGATAATCGTAGAAGATCTCATACTTTTTGATTACCCTATCATCCCCAACGGTACGTTCACCCAATCCATAGACACGCCACATCCAAAGATCCGCGCTGTTCTGTTCTAGGTTCTTCGCCTTGAACCGCTCCCAATCTTCATGCGATTTGAACTCAGGATGATAAAACCGCACCTTTTTCCAATAACCCTCTGGTTCTTCTGCTTTCGGGTGAGCGTATGAAAGGATCTTGTCAATTTCAGCACGTGGCGCTGCTGGATTATCTACGAAGGTTGAATTGACATAATAGACATTGTCTTGCATCTCTAAGTCATAGAGATAGGATTCAACCTCGCTAGGATTGAAGTCAACGAAAACAAACTCATTAGTACGTTGCACCATCTGATCGTAAGTCAGCTTAGGCACCGCTATGGCTTCATTAATCCACAATAGATCCTGCTCCAATCCGTGCGCTCTCAAAGGGTCTTCATTACAACCTACAAACCTGATAATGTTGCCCCGTATGTGAATATCAGTAGCGGACTTATTAAAGTATTCGGGGCTAAGACCATAAGAACCAAAGACTTTTCTTAGAGTATGATAGGTCGTATCCTTCAAAGCTGCTTTAGAATCGCGTGCTATAGTTATAGTCTTACCTGTATAGCGCATGATGTATTCTACTATGAATTGAGCTATAGCCCAAGACTTACCAGATCTCGAACTTCCTTCATGAGCTATCACATTGTAACGCCCTGATATAGTCGTAACGCCTGAATACCTTTTGCGATTCTGGAAGGCTTTCGAGTTGTGTAAAAAATTAGATGTTACCTCAATTTTCGGCATCTGGTTTATCTTCTGTTTTTACCTTATCCTCGAATATGTCCACGGCTTGCGATGAGTCACCGATAAATACGCGTTGTATACCTTCGTCTGAGTTTTGCTCGATTTTGATAGCTGGTTCTGAGACTTGCTTTAGATATTGCTTTCCAAGCCATATCAGCATAGTTTCGGAAGGTTCGGCGCGTTCTATAGACTCCCATTGCGCCAGCCTTATAATAGAGTTTCCCCCTTCGCGGCAATATGCCTTGAAATCTCCTATTGTCTTGAACTGCCTCTCATCGGTATCAAAGGGCTTCTCGAACTCAAACCGATTAACCAAAGTAGCACGCCCTATTCCTAGCGAAGTTGCTACTTCGGCAATCGTGCAATATCTAGTCAGAGCAAATTCTACCTTAGACCAGTTAATTTGCTTTTTAAAAGTCTTATCGTTCGGGTCGCGGTTAGGGTAGCTGTAATTTTTACCGCTATCATTATATGATTTTTTTTTCTTTTCGCTCATGGTTTTGGTTTTGGGTAAAGATAAAGAACAAAAAAAAACCTCCGATGGACTAGATCGGAGGCCAAACACATGATGCGACTACACACTGGAAAATGAAACCGCTTCGCAAAGCTAGTCACAACGCACAAAAAAACCTTGGTAAAATACCAAGGCTTTAAATTCCCCTAAACTACAAGAAAATAAAAAACTGCTATCGTTGAACCCTGATACCCATTCGTTCTAATCTAGCACCGCTTGCTTGGATTGCGTTGTAGATCATTGGGAGGGCTTTTTGTCTGTCTTTATTGGTAATGGTAGCCTTTTCTTCAATCCCTAAAGTTTCCCTGATAAGAGCATCTAGGTAATCGGTAGAATCTACATAGAGGCTGTATGCCATGTGCTTTCCTAGCTCCTCTAATTGTTCTGAGTCGTTCGGGTTGCCGTCCATCGGGATCATTGCCGCCGTTCTCAGATTAGGCAACTGATTAGCTAAGATTTTACGGATAGATTCATCTTTAATCTCTGAGATCTTGCCTCTAAGTTGATCCAAAACGTAATCAACCAAGAAATCAATCGGGAGAAACCTTACGAGGGCTTCTTTTGAAAAGAATGTTTTGAGGAACCAACTGCCTTTCATGTGCCTTTTTTCTTCAAATATAGAAAAGATTAGCTCTTATTGTTCTCTTTCTTGAGCGCTTTTAATTCAGCTTCCAAGGTTAACACCTCAGCTTTCAATTCGGCGTTCTCTTTTCGCAACTCATCAATGATTTTCCGATCATCTATTTGGCGCTTGGATAGCTGATCTATAGATAATTGAAGCCTTTGAATGACGTCTGCATTAGCATTCTGTACGTTTTGATGTGCGTTTTGTACCAGCTTTAATTGAGCATTAAATGTGTCGTAATCCTGCTTTTTTTTCTTGATTAGGAAATCAAAATACTTAGGAAGCAATCGCGGTAATATAGCCGCTATACCTCCCCCCGACAACAGTGTAATAATAATCTCAGTTAATTTCATCTCTCAATTTTTTGGCTAGTTCGATCTGTTCGATGATCGAAGATAGGTTTAAAGCCGTATAACGCAATACTATCCATCCGTGTACTTGTGCTAGGTTGGTTTTTTCACAGTCCGTAGTAAAACCCTTTACGCTTGTATGCCTTGACTTTGCCGATATAATACCGTCGTATTCAATTGCTATTTTGTAATCTTTGCAAGCGAAATCAAATCTAAACTTACGATCAGGGATGCCTAGCACCTCCTTTTCAAAAAAAAGTCCCGTAGTTTTTAGTAACCACGGGATGTCTGATTTTTTTAAACGACGATAAGCCATTTTATATCCTGCATTTGTAGAACCTATACCCATTCAAAGTAAAAGGATAGCCGTGTACTGATTCCATCCCCTGCTTTGAAGCCGTCGAATAGCTTACACCTGTGTACTTGCATGCCTTGGTAAGGCTCGGAAATGCGTTCACGTTATCAGGTTCACCTTCCTTTATGACAACGGTGACAAACCTGTTTACTTGCTTTACTTCGCTCATATTGGATGAATTAAGATTGAAAAAATGACCCATACAACTATGAGCGCAAACCTTTGATGATCGTTTAAATTTTCCATGTGTTTTGCTTTTGATTTACGCAAATATAGCACTTATTTTTTCTTGCGCGTAAAAATTCTAGTGTTGTGATTCACTAGATACACGCCCCAACTTATTGATACGATTGAAAATATCACCTCCCAGCTTTCGTAAGAATGAACGAGGTAAGCGAATCCGAACGCTGTCAAAAGTATCCCTACAAATACTCCTAATCCTGCGCCCCCGTTTGGACTTTGATTTTTCATGCGATTATAGATTTTGATCATTTGATTTTGAAGTGTGGTTTGCCGTTGATCTCCACGATGTCAATTATCGTGAATCGCTTTGACTTAGCTAAAGTCTCTATCGTTTCTCCTTTTGCGTTCACAATTTCAGATTCGCCCGTAGTGATTCCTTTGATATTTATAGCACTGATGTACTGATCTTGATCATCAAAGTAATCATCTGTGATGTCATCGTAGCTTTGAAATAGATCAGGCTTGATAGTAAGAATCTGCTTTTTGGGGTTCTCAATATCCCAACTAATATGCACCCATTTTGGCTCATTGGGCGTCCCGAATTCGTGGATAAGCTGCTTGAAAGGTGGTATATCACCTTGCATAGTTAGATCTATAATGCACTCGAACAACTTTTGATTAGGGGTGCTGAATGCTTTTAGCCCTTTACGGTTAGTTTGCAGATCAAAAGCTATGGTGTTACCCAATGCCTGATGATCAGAACGACGTGCGCCCCCTACCAACTTATTCAATACGGGCGAACGATAGCCAGAGCTAATATGAATCGGTACACCTATAGCCTCTCTAATTACCTGTAAGATCTTCAAAGACCCTTCAATTCTCTCAATGATTGATTTTTCAGGGTTGAATTGCTCCCTAACCCCGTGCGCGTGCGCTGTCTTGCTGTTAATAGCTTCCCAGACTGAGAAATTCTTGACAGGCTTCATAGCCTTGAATTTGGCAGCTATTGCTTCAAATTCGCTTGCAGGTATTGCTTTTTTGCTCATAATTTCAAAGATAAAAGCCCTTTCGGGCTTTGGTTAATCTACTATTTCTTTCAGTTCAAGTTGAAAAGATTGATACTTCTCAGACTTAAAGCCGTATGAATCAATAACCTTTAGAACCTCTTCTTTGAGCATTGCCCATTTCTTTGAATCACTAGCTTTCATCGCCTCCCTTTTCTTTTTCTCCTCCTCTATTCTCGCGACCTCTTCGCGTTCTAACTTATCAATCCTTTCCTTTTCGGCTTGCTCCTTTTCGCGCTTTTCTATCATCTTGGATAGCATTTCGCTGTATTGTTTTTCGAGCATTTGAGCTAGTACGATAGGGCTTCCCGTATCCATAAAGCCATTAGATTCAAGATCTTCAACCCTCTGACGATAAATCTCTTTGAGCTCTTGAGCATCTTTAATGCACACATCCCATTCCGCGCTTGGGTATTGCCAGTAGTGCCAGATTCCAAAATTTTCATGAACGAAGAAATCATGAAGCTCTTCAATCTCAGTCGTTCTAGTCTGATCAATTGCTACATTAGCAGCTGCATCTTGAATCATTTCATCGAACTCAGTTTGTGATAGATCCTCGATTTCGCCTTTAAATTCCGCAGCGTAGAATCCTAGGTATGGGTTATACTGGTTTATCCTTTCAATTCTCAATTCCCTCAATCGCTTTTGCTTAGCTTGATATTCTGCAAGCTCGTTATCCTTTTTGTTCTTGGCTTCTTTGGCCTCTTTCCAGATTTTGCCAAAACGGGCATCGTCGATCAGGCCAAAGTTGATCTGCTTATCGTCCTCCGATAGAAAAGCCCACACATCGAGAAGGGTGTTCTTGCGGTCTTCGTGTAGTTCTTGAATTACTTTCTGCTCTTCCGCTTTTCTTTCGGCCTCAATTCGCGCGGCTTCGGCGTCCTCAAATGCTTTCTTTTTGGCCTCGTAGTAAGCCATAAAAACGTCCTCTTCCATAGTTCCAAGGTTGTCCGGTACCTCTTCCATGTACTTAGCCATGGTTATACCACGGTCAATCTGTAGGCGGTCGATGCGCTTTTGCTCTAATACTTCGGTGATCTTTATGACATGTTCAAGCCGTGTCTCCATGTCACCCATGGCTGCTTTATAAATGTTCGCTATTCCATCAATTGCCTTCCCTGTTCGTAAAAAAGGCTCTTTTAAGCGTTTACGCTCGTTTTCAACGTTGCTCCTTACCTTCTTCATTTCCTTCCTTAGCACGCTGGCAGCCGTGCTTTGTTCGGGTGTAATCTCTTCGTCTTTGAGATCTTTGAAAGGTTTGAATCTGGTTTCAAAATCTTGAACCGTGTCGGCCATTGGCGCAAAGATTGCCCTAATCTCGTCAGCCTTGGAAGGTTCAACGGTTTGCAATTCATTTGTAATCTGATTGTTTGTGTCCATGTGTTTTAAAATTCAATGATTTCGTCCAAAAGTTCTAGGTAGCGCTCTGTAAACTCAGCTGCCCCTTTGAAATAGTTCGGTGTAAATATGGTGGATTGAGTTGTATTCTGCAAATATCTATCATTATTTTTCTTTTCCACCAAATAACCGTACAGATTACCAACGGCAGACGGTCGTTTGTGAGGATGGTTTTTTGCATTAAAAATCCAAAATAAAATATCTGATGAACGAGACGCTATACCAGTAGACACCTCATTCTTATTGTGATATTGATTGCCCATTTCCCGTTTTAAATCAGTGCTTAAAGTGGAAAGGACATGTAAAACCTTAGCTGAATAAACCTTATCAGTTGTTTTCATTTTTTACCTCATTCAATTTTGGTAGTTTAATCCTTGGTCTCCAGTGTGTTACTTTATCAGTTATCATCCAATGGATGTCAGCTACGCTTTGCCATTCATAGAAGCCCTCACGGGTGTAGAATTCGTCTTCTTCTTCGTTGTAGTCTGATTCATAAGAATACTCTTCTATCATAAAGTCATCCGCCTTAACCGTCATGTACGGTATGTACACGGCCATCGTTTCATAGTTATATCTTCGCTGTGAATTTTCAGCCACACATACTACATAGACTATTTGTAGTACGTGAGGCAGCTCATCTTCAATTTTAATCCAGTCGTTCATAGTGTTTGTTTTAAAATGACGTACGTAATTGCTACTATCTGTACCCAAGCCAAGCAGCTATAAGTTAGCTCCATCCATCTTGGCATGTCTGTACCTGATTTAAAAAAATAAAGCCTATACAGGGCGTTTAAATAGAATTTCATAATGTGTTTTTATTTAAAATGGTAATCCCCAAAATGAGGATAATCGATGATCTATTTCCATAACCGCTTGATGCTGATCCGCATTAATAACAACCTGATTAAATCCATCCTTAGTCTTGACCCTAATAAGATGTCCATAACCCTTTCTTTTGATCTCCTTCACCTCGTTTGAATCTGTATTTTCAATCTTTAAAGAACTAGGGATTATGTATTCTAGTGTAATTGATCCTTTACACCTTTCAATCCATCTCCTTAAATCTTGAATTTCAAAGTATCTCCTCATAATTAGCGTATTTAAGTCTTTCAGCGGAAATTCCGCTAAACTTGTTAAAAAATAGTTACTTGTTTTGATTCAGGTGGTAAATAGCTTTCCTTCAAACTATCATCGTATAACAACCTGTAAACCCCCTTATCAATCCTTTCTAGTAGTCCTTTTTTCATCATCTTATTGATGTGTCGGAAGACTTTTGCACACGTGCTTTTACGTCGTGTGTCGTTGTACCATGGCTGTAGAATCTGTATCAATTCATTCAGGGTAATAGTACCGCCGTTATCGTAGATAATTAGCCTGATTATATCCTGCTTATTGTCCCAATGCTTTGATTTTTTGACGATGTAGTGCGAGGTCATATTAGCGCAGTGATTTAGTGTTTTGAAACGTGATAAAATGCATCATTTTTCGCATCCGATCAAATACACGGTCATCGTATCTTGTTGTGAGCGTTGTTTTGCCGCTTTCGGGCGTTGTTATTGCGCTCAAATTCGTTGTGCCGTATGTTGGTATATTTTGGAAGTCGAACGCTTCATAGCGAGCGTGTATAAGATCTTCGATGATTTCATACTCATTGCCATAATCCAAGACCTTTCTTTCGGTTCCAATGTCGTCGAATATCCACACGTTAGGGCGTCCGTTGGAGGTGTGCGCAGTTGCGTATTGGTAGATCGCTTTTTGGCCGTCCCTTTTGACTTGTAGTTCGATCTCCTTACAGCTTACGCGCCGCGCTCTGATGTACCGTGTTTTTCTCAGAGCCTCGATGAATAGTGTTTTACCCGTTCCTTTTTCACCAGCTAAGAGAAAGCCTTTTTTTTCTTCGTCTCCAAATTGCATTTCCCAAAGTTTGTTGAAAACCAGATTGTACTCATCAAACCAGATCATATCCACAGGCTTTTTGCCTGAGAGCCTTATCAGCTCGTTGCCTATCGCTATCCTGAATTTACGATACTGCTTTTTTTTGGCGCTCTTCATATTCTCGGTTAACGATTTCCTGAAGTTCTTCGATGGGCTTTCCTGCGTTGATCCATTCGGCGGCGCGTGCGTTGAGTTCTGCGTCAAAGTCTCCCGTGCGGTATTGGTGAGATTCTCGGTTATTTCGCTTATTGGTTTCATTTTTTTGTTGCGTTTGGTTTTGGTTTTTCTTCCAGTTTCTACAAGTCGCTTTCCAGTCCTTCATGCTATTGCGTCCAACCTTCCATCCGTTGGATTCGTAGTAGTCGTAGAATCGTTCGCTTAAACTTTCAGATTGCCCGTTCAATCCTAGCTCAGTGAAGTACTCCCTGATCTGATCTTTAGTAGGTTTGATAAACTTTGTGCGCTTCTTACTTTTTTTATCAATTATAGTATCAACTTTAGTATCTAATATATTATCTGTTGGTACATTTTGTCCTAGGGGGGTTGGTACATTTTCGGGGTGGGGGGTTAGTACATTTTGTCCTACCCCCTTAGTACATTTTGGGGGTACCCCTATTTTGGGGGTAGGTACATTTTCGGGGTGGGTATTTTCGGATCTTACAGTACAAATCAACTCTCTTTTGCATGCGTTTTTGACCTCTCTATTAATCAATTTTAGGTCTAATAATTGGTCTAAAGATCTTTGAATTGTCTTGATATTCGTACCCAAAACATCTGCTAAATACTTGTTTGTTGCGGTACATTTTCTGCCATTGCTTAGGCTGTGTATAACACCGTATAGGCACTTGGATGCGAAGGTTAATCTATTATCTGATAACACCGTGTAAGGCGTGATTGAATATGCATTATCTTGACTCATATTAATCTCCCTTTTGTTTTGATTCTAAATATCTGGCAGCCTGATCAAGAGATTCAGATAAAAGCCTTGCGGTTTTGGGGTCGTTAATTACAAATAAAGGGCTTTCCTCGTCTTCCAATCCGTCATGAATAGCCACAAACCCATTGCATGAATCGTCTACTACATCTACACTTATTATCTGATCCTGATTGAAGATTCTACGGTAAAAACTTAAAAAAGTCTTTTTCATAATAAATAAAAAAGCCCCTAAGCCGTCGGAGTGGCAAAGGGGCAATGAATCAAAAGATTCAGGAATAACAAAAGTAGCTCCGACCCTGCTTTTGTTATACAGTACTAAGATAGCAAAAAAAGAGGCTTACACCTCTTTAAAAATCAATCATTCGGAAATACCGAACTTCTATTCAGGAACGTAAATACCCAGCCTACGCAGCTGTGAGCCGTATTTGTTGAAGTAGCCCGAAACGTCTTTGGTCGATGGCATAGCGTGTACAACATTCTTTGGCCTGACTGATACAAGGATCAGCCGCGCCTTGTCCAAGCAGATGTAAAGGAGGCTACCTTTGCTTTCCTTTTCGCCCAAAATAATAGCCTCTTCAATAGTGGCCGTGGTGATACTTTGACCTACTTGTAATTCCATATTCTTACGTTTTGATCTGTATTGATTCTTTTTGACCTTTTCCCAGAGAAGCTTCTCAACGGGTTTATCATGATGCCTAAAGTAGTTAAGAGCCACTAGAATGACATCACACCACTCCTCATCCTTGTTTTTCTTTGTCTTCGCAATCCTGACTTCGTTATACTCTTCTGTGAGCTTTTTAAAGAAATCCCTGTATTTAGTATCGGCAGTAATCAACCCCCGATCTACAATGCTCTGATAATTTGCCTCAATTAGTTTGTTCATGTGCTTCTAAGTCTAGTAAAAAATTATAGTCCACTTCCAAAATTTTTGCGATTGACCTAAGCCAATCTAGGTTCCACGGTCGCCCTTTAAAAAGCAAATGATGCATCCTTTGACCTGCCTGTTCGTATTCCTTTTCAGGCCATACTTTCATGGCAAGCTGTACTTGGTTCATAATCTTTCCACCGTGTTTTTTGTTATAGAGTTCTATAGCCTCTAGTACTCTTGCTGACTGTGTTTGCATGTGTTTTTTTTGTTTAAAAAAGTGATAGTGTAGCCGCTTTTTGCTCTAATGATTTAAGATGCTTAGTTCCATCATTCCAATATTCGCTGTTTAGCTCAATACCTATACCCTTACGCCCCATCTTGACAGCTTGGTAAGGAACCGACATAATACCGCCGAATGGGTCTAATATTGTTTCGCCTTTGTTGCTGTATCTGTTAATCAGTCTTTCGATCAGATCGAGCTGGAGAGGGCAAATGTGCTTTGTTAGGTTCTTTCTTTTCTGATCAGAATTCAATGTTTTCATTCTTACAATATCAGTCCATACTCCTTCATTCTGGCTAATAGGAGGAACGGCCATGTATGTAGTCGGAAGCTTACCTAATTCATCCAGCTTTTCACAGATAATTTTATGCTTTTGAAAATCATACTCACCGCTCGATTCTACTTTCTTCCAAAGCTTTAGGACATTATCAAGTCCCATCCTAGCAAGCTGTGAGCTATCCATTAACCTTTCACCGCCTGACTTCCAATAAGAATGAGCATCAAGCTGCCAGTTTGAACGGGAGTATTCATCTTTGCTTTTTTCGACCTTATCATCAGCATACGCATTAGATGTGTCAGTAGGAACCTTTCGGAATAATAACACATATTCGGGTAAGCCTACACCCATCTTTGACCCGTCTTTACATTTTTCCGACCAACCGAGCCTGTATGTCTGGTTGTTTTCCTGTACTACGTCCGTAGTTACTGTAATCTTACCTAATAAATGAAAATGCCAACTGTCATAATCAGCTTGCATTGCTTCAATTTCTTTTGCAATCTCATCTGATTTCAGTTTTTCATTCAACACTTTGAAAGCGTCGATCTTTTCAAGCAGATGCTTTCTTGTTAAGTGGTTAGAAGTGTCCGCTGTGAAATCATCAATATCCGTGAACCCTGCACCGTTCTGATAGCTGTATCTGATTCGATCTTTAACATGTATTGCAAAGATTCTACCTGGCATAAGCACACGGTAAAGCTCAGGTGTCAGAAACTCCATTTGCTTCCAAAAATCTACATTTGTTTCATTATGGCCAAAACAGTTGTAATTCTCTGAGTATTCGTAGTGATTACCAAAAGGTATTGAAGTTACACCCATACCTATTGAATCGCTCCCAATATTCACAATCTCTTGAACATTATCATTATTGATCGCTGTCCAATCTTTACCGACTTTGATTTGGCGTCCTGAAAACATGTCTCTTTTTAGTTCTGTGTTGTATAGTTCTGAATTAAGACCGTGAGTTTGGATGATATTAGTCATTTCTGATTGAAGCTTTTTGTGGTCACCCCATTTGCGATCCAAAGCTTTCATGATGTCATCCTCAGCATCGGTATGAATAATATGCACCTCAACTTGATGTAGTTGCATGAATCTGTAGATACGGTGAACTGCTTGAATGAAGTCGTTGAACTTGTAATCAATACCCATAAATATGGCTTTATGGCAATGATGTTGAAAGTTGCATCCTGATCCTGCAATAGTAGGCTTTGTTATCAGGTATTGACTTTCACCCTCTGAAAATGAAATCAGACCACCTTCCTTTTTATCCAAGGTTTGGGAACCGTAAACAGATACCCAATTTTTACCGTTCAAAAGCTTTTCAAGCTCTATACGTTCGGATTCTAGGTTGTGCCAGATCACATAATGACTATCTGGATCATTTTCGATGATCTCAGCCACTTTAGAAAGTCTGTGAGGCAAGCTGTCGCGCTTCTCCTTTGCCGCATCTCCTAATGACTTTGACGCACTAGCATATATTTCAACCTGATTACTTCTTTTATCAATGATCGGATCTCTATCGAATGTAATCCGATGTCTTTGAAAGTCAGCATCAGGTAAGTCGTAGCCCGTATCATCGTGTCTAAGGTCGGAAGGTTTGGTAATGAAGCAAGCCCAGCTAGCCATCCAGTGCCAGAACTCTTTTTCCCTTTTTGGAAATAATGTCAGGTTTCCAGCCGTTGTGCTATCGCGTTGAAAAAAGCGCGTCAAGATCTGACCTCTATCCATAATTCCCAAAAAGTCTGCATAATGGGTAAGCTCTAAAAAGCGATTTGGAGAAGGTGTAGCCGTGCAGACAAATCTGTAAGGGATCTGCTTAAAAGTGTGCATGAGCATGTCCACGGTTTGAGTATCTAACCCGCGTAAAATACTGGCTTCATCCATGGTTACCACAATGAACTTTGAAGGATCAATATCACCTTTACGGACGCGCTCATAATTAGAGATATAGTACTTACAATTATCTCTTACCTGATCGCTATGCGTGATGTATTGGATTTGCTCAATACCTAGCATACGGCCATCTCTTATAAACTCTTGCTTTACTCCTAAAGGGCACACGATCAAAGCATTACCACTTTTGAGTTGTGATATAATCCGAACGATCTCAATTTGAATAACCGTTTTACCTAGTCCGAAACTGGCAAAAACAGCCCTTCGACCTCCATGTACCGCCCATTTAATAATGTCGGCTTGGTGAGGTTTACAAATCGGATTTATGTCATTTTTTTGAATTTCAAAACCAGCTTTTTCAGCTAGTTTGATTTTTGACTCTAACAGCTTTTTATAGTCCATGTGTTTGTTTTAATTCGCTGTAAATATAAGAATAAATACGTATTATCTATTCTTTTCGTAAAATTCAAAGTAAGATTCTTTGAACTCGATCAGGTTTGAATTAATCCCTTCTCGCTGTCTGATTAGTCCTTTTGTTAACAGTTGCCTAACTAGCTTTTGCGCTTCTTTTTGCTGATCAGGATCGTACCTTGAATAGAACCGATTTAACGGATAATACGGGAACTTACGTTTTTTTCGTTCCTTCGCAAGCTCCCATAAGTCGCGCTCAATCGTTGTCAATAGCTAGATATTAAATCGTTTTCTCAATTTAGATACGTGGTTTTGAATCTCAATTTCAGCTTGTTCGACCCGCTTTTCAATAAGTTCATTAGCTTCGTTGTCAAACTTGACTTTAAAGACAAACAACCTAGCGTCTATTGATTTACCGCTTTTCAATTCAAAAAGAGCGTCTGGATGATAGGATACGAAGTACCAATCCTCGACCCGGTACACATACATGTTTCCTTGAATCTGCCAGTACCACGAATAAGAATTTTTATCTCTCAAAGCCTGTCTAAAACTTTCTTGATCGTGTATTTTATCAATAAAATATAGGTGCTTGTCCGTCGTGGCCGTGTATTTGCCCCGTATCTGATCAAATACCAAGGTACCTGTACACTTGATTTCAAGGCCGCTCTCAAAAGAGTAATTGATATCATCATATATAAGCCCATCAGGAGATGCCCATAAACCTTTCAAAGCTTGTCCTCCGTCTTCTAAAAGGCTAACATCATTTATAGCCTTAGATAGGAATGACTTTTGAAACACCGCTTTTGCTTCGGGTTCCAATTCGCGGCCACGTTCCATTTCTTTTGTAACAGGTGAACTAGATACCCTTTCAGTGAACCGCTGCCATGCTAAAGATCTGATATACTCCTTAGCTTCTTTTCCCTCTATTCCTTTCGCTGTCATAAGCTTATAAAGCTTAGAACAGGAAACTAGTCCGCGCCTAGCTTCCAACCATTCTGTAGTCCCTTGTTCCATGTGCTTTAGTCTTCAGCTCCTAAAGGATCGGTGTTTGGTTGCTTTGTAGCCTTCGCCTTTTTAGCCGTTTCGCTTGGAAGGTCAAAGTTTGAATCGATCTTTTCTTCGATATTTGGGGCTATGACCGCTGTGTCCTCCACCTCCACAGCATCATCAAAGATCTCATCCGATGTATCAACGTCCATAGATTGAGCGTCATTGATTACACGGCTATCAGACTTCGCGGCGTGTTGCATGTTGACATCTAAAGGCGCCCAATTTGACAGGATGTTTTTAAGCACCGTCTTCCGCGCCATGGCGTCGAAGTCAGTCTTCCATACTCCATACTTAGATCCGAATGTCTTAGAGAATCGTGCCCCGTGCTTTTCTACTTCCTCCTTTGACCAGTAAAGGCTTTTAGTATATCCGTTCACCAGCTTAAAATAGGCGAAGTATCCTACCACCTCATCAGATGTTTTGGCTGTGTGATCAAGCTCAATCTCTTCTGTAAAAGGATTAAACTCTTTAAGTTGGCCTTCGTACACGTTCTGAACGTTGATTTTTGAGAATTGGCCTGATCTCAGAGCTAGTTGAACCCAACCTTTCCAACCAATCTGGAATTGTGCTTTTTGGCCATAAGGCACAATCCAAGCTTGTCCCAGATTCTTATCAACTTCCAGATTCAAAGATGCAGCTACCAACGCGCATTGAATGATGCTTAAAGGCTCTGCTTTCTGTAATTGAGGATTATCCTTTGTCGCGTTAATGATGGAGGTTGCGAAGATGTTTGACCGATGGCCTAAAAGTTGCGCAAACCTGTCCTTGATTGCGCCTGTTTTGATGAGCTGCGCTAGTGGCAGCTTTTGAAGATTGCTCATGTGTTTTCATTTATTAATTAAAATAGGGGCGGTTAAGCTCCGTTATCTCTTACCCTTCTCCTTCGCCGTTGCCGTTGCCTTTGCCGTAGCCGTAGCCGTTGCCTTTGCCGTATTTATACCCTTTATTGTCCATGAGTCTTGTA
>SPKZ01005283.1_pt1 | contig 37910 bp, 30 predicted proteins | sample 2456571 | NCBI WGS metagenome assembly SPKZ01 (sample SAMN11192286, study PRJNA482655) | marine metagenome | biome: ENVO:00000447; feature: ENVO:00000244|ENVO:00000211|ENVO:00000569|ENVO:00002023; material: ENVO:00002151; isolation source: ocean water from marine abyssalpelagic zone ...
CAGCTAATCGTTGATGATAATCTGAAATACTTTCATTGCCCCCCAAAAAGGCTATTTTACGATGACCTCGCTCAATAATATGTTGCGTCGCTAAGCTGGTTCCCCTGATGTTGTCAGGTAGAACAGTCGCGACTTTTGCGCCAGTAACTTCTCGCATTATATGAACAACAGGAAAACCTTGGTCAACTAAATTATTAGTCCACTCAGCTGTAGTACCAGGTGCAGGACAAATAATGAAAGCAGCAACATTATATTCTTTCAAATTTTTTACTAATTGAATTTGTGTTTCAACGTTTTCGCCCGTGTTAACGATCATAGAAAATAGACCTAACTCGCGTATCTGTTGCTCTAACCCTACCACTAACTGAGCCGAATAAGGGTTAGTTAAATCATTAATAACAATTGCAATTAAGTTTGATTTTCGACTTCTTAATGATGCCGCATCACGATTATAAACGTAACCCGTCTCAATAATCGCTTTTTCAACTTTTTTACGTGCTTTATCACTGACTTTACTACTGCCATTAATAACCAGAGATACTGTTGACTTTGATACACCAGATACCCTAGCAACATCAAAAACAGTAACACTCTTAGATGTCAATCTACTTCTCATAAAATCTGTTCCTTAAATTTATTGCGATTATAGACACAAAAGTCATTGAATTATACCTAATCCAAATGTATATTAATACAAAATAGGAACGTTCCAGTAAAGTATCCAGATTACTTCAAAAGGAAATATGCATGAATGAGTTTATTAAACATAAAAATAAATGTTTACAACCTTGGCTAAATATAAACAAAAATATGAAATTAATTACACAAACGACTATCGTCGTCGCAATGTTCATTGGACAATCATTGTCTATAGTACATGCTAGCACAAATAACAAAGATGATGTGACACAATGGGTTGACCCCTTTATTGGTACGGGAGGTGATGGCCATACTTTTCCAGGCGCTGTCATTCCATTTGGCATGGTGCAATTAAGCCCCGATACGGCAGCGGTTAGCAGAGGAGTTGATCCACAATCTGAAATTTATAAACACAGCGCTGGTTATCATTATGATGATAATACCATTACCGGCTTTTCCCATACACATTTCAGTGGTACCGGACATTCTGATTTAGGCGATTTACTCATTATGCCCATGGTAGGTGAAGCGCACATAGAACCCGGTAGTGCTGAAAATCCCGATTCAGGTTATCGTTCCCGCTTTAGTCACCAAGCAGAATCAGCCTCGCCAGGCTATTATTCTGTTGAATTAAGTGATTATAAAATCAAAGCAGAGCTAACAGCTACTGCTCGAACGGGTATGCATCGTTATACTTTTGAAGATGACCAACAAGCGCATGTATTGCTTGATTTAACCGCCTCTATTTACAACTTTAAAAACAAAGTGATCTGGAGTGATGTTCGGGTCATTGATAATCAAACATTATTAGCCTATCGCTCAACCAATGGTTGGGCCAAGCAGCGAGACATGTACTTTGCTATAAAATTTTCACGTCCTTTTGATAGCATAGAACTCATTAACCAAGACGATGCTCGTTATCGCTGTAGTGGCTGTTTAGCAAAACAAGGCAATAAACCTTCAACTATCGTCAATTCAGCTATTCAAAGTACTGCAGGTAAAGCAATTAAAGTATTAGCTCACTTCAACGAACCTAACGCAGAGCCATTGTTAATAAAAGTAGGCTTGTCTGCCGTTAGTCGAAAAAATGCACTTGAAAATTTAACAACGGAAAATCCTGATTGGGACTTTGATAACGTTAAACTTCAAGCTAAAAAACAGTGGCAAAAACAACTTTCAGTGATACAGGCAGACGGTGATAAATCACAAAAAAGACAACTTTATACGGCTTTATATCATACTCTCCAAGCCCCTTCGATATATCAAGATGTTAACGGTCAATACCGTGGTGTCGATGGTGAAATACATCAAGCTAAAGATTTTGAAAATCATACCTTATTCTCTTTATGGGATACTTATCGCGCTTTACATCCACTTTTGACTTACATCGCTCCTGACAAAGTGCCTAACATGATTAAATCAATGTTGGCGCACTATGAGCAAAGTTATGACAACATGTTACCTATTTGGTCTTTTCAAGCCCACGAAACGTGGACCATGATTGGTTATCATGCCGTTTCTGTCATTGCAGATGCCTATTTAAAAGGCATTCGTGACTTTGATAGTGAACTGGCATTAAAAGCGATGTTAGCAACAGCAAACAACCCTAAGTATGATGCGATTCCTGAGTATCTTAGTTATGGTTACGTACCAATGGACAGATTAAGTGAGTCTGTTTCAATAACGTTAGAGTATGCCTATAACGATTTCACTATTGCCCGTATGGCTGATGCCATGGGGAAAGATGACATCGCTGATACCTTTTATAAACGTGCACTGTCATATAAAAACCTTTTTGATCCGAGTGTTGGCTTTATGCGTGGTAAAAATAGCCAAGGTGTATGGAACCCGAACTTTGATGCCGAAGACGCTAAATTAATGGGGCCATTTACTGAAGGTAATAGTTTTCAATATACCTTTTATGTCCCCCATGATGTTAATGAATTAATTGGTTTAATTGGTGGCGATCAAGCGTTTGAAGATCGCTTAGACTTGCTATTCAATAAAGAATTGAGCCATGAAAAAATTAAAGAACACGAAGATATTGCTGGCTTAATTGGTCAATACGCACATGGTAATGAGCCGAGTCACCACATTGCCTACCTTTATAATTACGCGGGTAAACCTTGGCGTACACAAGAGCGCATTCGTCAAATTATGGATACCTTATCTTCAGATAAGCCCGATGGTCTTGCGGGTAATGATGATGTTGGACAAATGTCAGCATGGTATGTCTTTTCAGCGATGGGTTTTTATCCTGTAGCACCGGGTGATTTAACGTATATCATTGGTGCACCTCAGCTGCCTAAAATTTCGCTAAAATTAGCGAACGGAAAACGCTTCACCGTGAAGGCGAACAAACTTTCTAAAGCGAATAAATACATTAAAAGCGCTCATTTAAATGGCAAGCCACTAACACGCAGTTTTATTACGCATGATGACATTATCAACGGTGGTACGTTAACGTTTGTTATGTCAAACAAGCCTAATAAAAACTGGGCAACCGCAAGCCAACAACGTCCCCCTTCAATGAGTCTTAATTAAGCTAAAACAAAGTAAAAAAAGTAAGAAAGTAAAGATTAAGAACAATATTCACGTTTAAACAATAACCCAGCCAATAGCTGGGTTAAGGAAAAAATATGCTTACCTCTAATTCAACTACGGTTTGTCTGTTGGTACTTGGTTTATCTTTATCTGGCTGTAATGGTCAACAAGGTGCAACCACTACCGATAATAAATCAACAGAAGTCTCGAATAATTGGGTTCAAAACCCAGCCAACTATGTTAACCCTTTTATTGGTACTGAAGGGGTATACGATCATAGACAAACCTCTAATGTGGTTCCCGGTGCTGTACTGCCTCATGGTATGTTTAATTTTGGTCCTGAGCACGCCTACACCGAAGACTTGCTTAAAGAAAGTGAGCGCATGACCCGATTAATAAAAGATGAAAAAGGTCGAGTTCCTGTTGCTCCGGGTGGTTATAACTATGCAGCCAGCCGAATTAAAGGTTTTTCTTTTACTCGATTATCAGGCACTGGTTGTTTAGGTGCTTCTGGTGACATCCCCGTTTTACCTTTTACGGCACCGATCATACACTCTCCTGATACTGATATGTTAGATGCCTATTATAGTGCTGGCTTTAGTCATCAAGATGAAACGGCTACGCCAGGTTATTATCAAGTAAAAATGGATAATGGTGTTAATGTTGAACTGAGTGCAACCACACGAAGTGGTATTGCCCGTTTCACTTACGCGCAAGAAAAACAAGCTAAACTACTGTTTAGAAGTGCTTATTCACAACTAGGTAGTGGTGATGCTTTTACCCAAGTAGATATTGAAAAAGGCGAAATAAGTGGTTACGTAACCAGCGGGAATTTTTGTGGTTATTTAGGCGAATTTAACCGTCGTGATTATTATACCTTGCATTTTATCGCCAAATTAGATGTGCCTATTACCGGCTCAGGTGGTTGGCAAGACGATCAGGTTATTACCAATACTGACCACGCTAAAGGCGGTATGGGTTATGGTGAAAAAGGTATACCTAAATTAGGTAAAGGCTCTGGTCTTTGGGTTGATTTAGACCTGTCAGCACAAAAAACTGTCACCATGAGAGTGGGTATTTCGTATGTTAGTTTAGCAAATGCGCGTGAGAACCTACACAGAGAACAAACCGCTAAAAATCTTAACCCTAAACAACCTAGTGCCTTACCTTTTAATGAAGTACGTGCCAATGCTTACCAACAATGGAACCAAGCATTAGGTAAAGTGAAGGTATCTTCAGATAACAAAGATACCTTAACAACCTTTTATACCGCACTCTTTCACTCGCAATTTCACCCGAACGTATTTAGTGACGTTAATGGTGAGTATTTAGGGTTTGACCAAGCAGTACATAAGGTTAGCGGTAAACAAACGGCACAATATGCCAACTTCTCAGGTTGGGATGTTTATCGCTCACAATTACAACTAGTAACACTACTTGATGCTGCTCGTGGTAGTGATATTGCTCAATCTTTGTACAATCAAGCGTTACAGTATAATGGCGTTTGGGATAGATGGACACACAACTCAGGCGCTACGGGTGTAATGAGTGGCGATCCTTCCACTATTGCCATTGCCAACTTTGCAGCCTTTGGCGCAACAAACTTTGATTTGAACGGTGCTTACCAATCGTTATTGCATGCCGCTAGAACCCCTTCACCTTTCGATTTAAGCGATGAAGGTTGTCCCGTTTTTTGCCGTGGTCAACATCCCTCTTTAGATCAATGGTTATCTGTTAACTATATATCCGACCAATCGAATAGTTGGGAAGGCGCTTCAGAAACGCTTGAACAAGCTTCTGCCGATTTTGCCTTATCACAACTTGCGCTGACATTAGGCGATAAAGAAGCCTCAACCGAGTTATTGCATCGATCAGGTTACTGGAAAAACTTATTTAATCAATCGGCAACCGGTACCCTTGGCTATATACAAGGACGGAATCTAGACGGTAGCTGGAAAGCTGATTTTGAGCCAAACAGCGAACACCTTTTTGTTGAAGGCAGTCCAGCGCAATATTTATGGATGGTGCCATTTGACGGCTCAGGTCTTAACACGATTGTTGGTGGTGATGAAGCCATGGCAACACGTCTTGATAATCACTTTCATAAACCTGATGGTAGCTGGGTATTATTTAGAGATGATGCAACCTATTCTGATGTGTCAAACCAACCATCAATCGCTTCTCCTTGGATGTACCTATTTACGGGACAAGCCTACAAAACTCAAGATACGGTACGTGCAACCATAGAACAATTATGGAACAACACCACTAAAGGTATTCCAGGACAAGACGATTTAGGCCAAATGTCTTCTTGGTATGTTTTTTCAGCGTTAGGCTTATATCCGTTACTACCGGGACGAGCAGATATGGTCTTAACAAGCCCTATTTTTTCCAAAGCTCAAATAGGTAACTTAACGATTAACGCACCACACACCTCGAATGAAAATCGCTACATTGAAAGCTTAAAAGTCAACGGTAGTGCGAGTACTAAAAGTTGGATTGATGATAGTTATATCAAAGAGCCAGTAACGTTAACGTTTGAGTTGTCATCTAAACCAAACAAAAGTTGGGGTGCGGCGAAAGGCGATAGACCTCCTTCTTTTTCAACGAAAATTTTGTCAACGAAAGTAGTACATGACATTCAAAAAAAGACCAGTAATGACACAGTTGGAGATCAGTAATGGCTAGTAATATACCAAGTACACCCGTTAGCTATCAAAACGATGATAGCCAAAGTAACCATTTTGCTTTTACCGCAATGACCACCTTGTTCTTTATTTGGGGCTTTATCACCGCCCTGAATGATATTTTAATTCCACACCTTAAGGCGGCATTTGAATTAAATTATGTACAAGCCATGCTGGTGCAATTTTGCTTTTTTGGTGCCTATTTTATTATGTCGCCCATTGCAGGAAAACTCATCAGTAAAATAGGCTACCTGAAGGGAATTATTACCGGATTGTGTACCATAGCTCTCGGCTGTTGTTTATTTTATCCCGCGGCAGAAATAGGTGTTTATTGGGTGTTTTTAGCGGGTTTATTTGTACTTGCTTCAGGTATTACTATTTTACAGGTTTCGGCTAACCCTTATGTTGCCTCATTAGGTAAAGAAAAAACGGCAGCGAGTCGCCTTAACTTAGCACAAGCGATTAATTCTCTTGGCCATACCCTAGGCCCAATATTTGGTAGTGCACTTATTTTTGGCGCAGTAGTACAGACCGAAGTGATTGATGCTAAAAGCGTACAATTACCTTATTTATTGATCGCTGCGGTGACGCTGTTAATTGCCTTTAGCTTTAAATTTTTGCATCTACCTACAATAGCGTCGATCAGTGAAAGTCCGGTTGAAAAAAAGGCAGTTGAAGGAAGTATTTGGCAACAAAAACCGTTGTTATTAGGCGCGTTAGCTATTTTTCTTTATGTCGGTGCCGAAGTCTCGATAGGCAGTTTTTTAGTTAATTATTTCACTCAAAATGATATTGCGGGTTTAACCGAAAAAGAAGCCGGTGATATGGTGTCTTATTACTGGGGTGCCGCGATGATCGGGCGCTTTGTTGGTGCGTACCTAACACGCATTGTAAAACCTAGTTATGTACTTGCTTGCAATTCAATTTTGGCCATGATTTTACTTGCCACCACCATGTCTACCACGGGTCACTTTGCCATGTGGGCCGTTATTTCGGTAGGTTTTGTTAATTCAATCATGTTTCCAACTATTTTTACCTTAGCAATACGTGGTTTAGGACCCTTAACGTCGAAAGGGTCTGGATTATTATGCCAAGCCATTGTCGGGGGAGCAATTTTACCCCTTATTCAAGGTTATGTTGCTGATGTCAGTTCAGTGCAAGCGAGCTTTATTGTTCCTGCCTGCTCTTATATCTATATCTGTTTTTACGCACTTTACACGGCAAAGTGGCGCGCTAACTCAATAATAATGGACACCACGCAACGCGTTGAGGGTAACTCATGAAATCTGTCATTTGTTTTGGTGAAGCGCTCATTGACTTTCTTAATACGGGTAATCAGGAAGATGGCTGTTTAATGCTGCAAAATTATCGTCAATACCCTGGGGGGGCGCCAGCAAATGCAGCGGTTGCCGTGGCAAAATTAGGCGGTAACGCTTTATTTGCTGGTCAAGTTGGAGAGGATCCTTTTGGCGACTTTCTTGAGTCGTCTTTACAAGCTTATCATGTGAATACACAATTTTTATATAGACATCCAAAAGCTAAAACCGCGTTAGCTTTTGTAATGCTCGATCAATACGGCGAAAGAACTTTTTCCTTTCATCGTCATGAAACCGCCGATGTGCTTTTTACCAAAGAACAAGTGAGTGATGAATGGTTTACCCATGAGGTTATTTTTCATTTTTGTAGTAATACCCTCACAGAAAAAGGTATTGCATCATCGACTAAATACGCGGTTAGTAAAGCGCTTAGTGCAAATTCAATTGTCAGTTTTGATGTTAACCTTCGCCACAATCTATGGCCAGAAGCTAAAGCTGATATCAACTTGATAAAAAACCTGATCCGAAGTGCACATATTATTAAGTTTTCTTTAGATGAATTTGATTATCTCGCGCAAGGCGATGCTGATAATTTTATCGAATTTTGTTTCAACTGGAACGGTCAACTGATCATTATTACTGACGGAGCCAAAGCAATTACGTATTACACCAAGGGCAATGGCGTTATACCAAAAAGTATTCAACCGCCCACTGTTTCCGCAATTGATACCACAGCAGGAGGTGACGGATTTATTGGTGGTTTTCTTTATGCTTTATCTCAATTTAATACGTTAAATGAAGTCATGTACAACGAATTAACCCTTGATAGGGTCATTCAGTTTTCCGCCCAATGTGGCGCAATAGCCGTCAGTAAACTAGGCGCATTTCCTGCATTAGCGACCTTGGATAATGTTCTACCCTTATTAAATATCCCATATAATCCCTCTTCTCAAAGCCAAAAGGCTACTGTAGATTTATTTCTTCGGAGTAATTAATGAATTTCTATAATAACAATTTCCTTATCGAACACTGTAAAAAAATCCTTACTTTTTATGATCCTAATATTGTCGATATTAAGGGTGGATATTTTCAAAATTTTTATGATGATGGCTCTACCTTCGATAATGGTTTTAAACAACTGGTTAGCAGTACCAGAATTATTGTCAATTACGCCTCCGCTGCTAAAATTTTAGATAAACCTGATTATATTGAGGTTGCTTTACACGGTTTAACGTATCTCGAAAAAGTTCACTGGCAAGAATCAAGTCAGTGCTACGCGTGGACATTACTTGACAATGTACCACAAGATATGACGCAGCAGTCTTACGGTTACGCCTTTGTTTTACTCGCTTATGCCGCAGTACACAAAGCTGACATTATCAACGCTGATGATAAGTTACTCTTTGTCTATAACTTACTCGAAGAGCGCTTTTGGCAAGAAGAACATGGTTTGTATGCCGATACTTTAAGCCCTGAAGGTATCCTTTGTGATTATCGTGGGCAAAATGCGAATATGCACATCTGCGAAGCCATGATTTCAGCCTATGAGGCAACTAAAAATCCCGTGTATTTGAAACGTGCTGAAACCATCGCCAGCAACATATGCCAGAAGCAAGCTGACCTGACCAATGGACTCGTTTGGGAACATTATACCGCTGATTTCAAACCCGATTGGCAATATAATAAAGATGATCCTAAAAATCTTTATAGACCCTGGGGATTTCAACCGGGTCATCAAACGGAGTGGAGCAAGTTATTATTACAATTACATCGTCATGCTCCGCAGCAATGGTTAATAGACAAAGCAAAAGAATTATTTGATATCAGCTATGAAAAATCTTGGGATCACGTTAATGGTGGTTTGATTTATGGCTTTGATCCCGAAGGAAAATGGTGTGACGACGATAAATATTTTTGGGTGCAAGCTGAAAGTTTTGCCGCGGCGGCGTTGTTATATCAAGCAACGAATGAACAAAAATATTTAGATAATTACCAAGCGATTTGGGTCTATAGTTGGCAACATTTTGTCGATCACAAATACGGTGCGTGGTTTAGAGTGTTACACAGAGATAACAGTAAGTACTCTAACGAGAAAAGCTTGGCAGGAGCTAAATGTGATTACCACACACTAGGAGCCTGTATAGAAGTCATAAAGATCTTAACATAATACTAATATCCCACGATGAGCCAATAGGTAATTCGTAGTTTATCCTTACCTTAGAGCTGTAAATAGTGAACTGTTAGCTTACTATTCTATAGCTTTTAAGGGGCAGCATCTGTTAGTTTTACTGAAAACGGATCCACCTACTGCGTTGAGATCTGACACCATATTAAATCTCGTTATCCTTTAAAATCAACAAGTTAAACTCGAAACCCAGAATCACACATAAATACAGACTTCGATTATAAATAGCTCACTTTACAGTGAAATTTTGCACAGTAAAGTGGTGAAAATATTATTAAATTACCCTAAATACAAAAAAGAGCATCTATGACAGTAAGTTACAATTCTTTAATCACAAAATCAGCCAAAGAAAATCAGTCGATAAATATCGTTAATCAAATAATCATATCCATTGTTTTAGGAACTATTTTAGCCTTGATATCCCCCGATCTTGCTAAATCATTTTCAATATTAGGTAGTTTATTTGTTCAGGCGCTAAAAGCGGTAGCACCAATATTAGTTTTAGTTTTAGTTACCTCTTCTATTGCTAATCAAAAAGCCAATAGTGATGCGAAATTAAGACCTATTATTAGCCTTTATTTAATTGGCACAATAAGTGCCGCATTAACTTCTGTGGTTTTAAGTTTTACCTTTCCTGTGCAATTAACCCTAAACTTAGCCGGTGCTAATGCTAATCTGCCTCAAGGCTTAGTAGAAGTTTTAACGACCTTAGCTTTTAAAGTAGTTGACAACCCGATAAATGCCGTTGCTACTGGTAACTTTATTAGCATATTAGCTTGGGGGTTAGGTCTAGGTTTTGCGTTAAAAAATGCCAATGAGTCGAGTAAAATAATGATTCATGATCTTGCAGATGCGGTTTCAAATATAGTGAAAGTTATTATTAGATTCTCCCCATTAGGTATTATGGGCTTAGTTGCGAATACGGTAGCCACTACTGGATTTGAGGCTTTAGGCGAATTTAGCCATTTAGTGATACTGCTGTTAGGGTCTATGCTGATTATTGCGCTGGTGGTAAATCCATTGATTGTTTTTTTAATTATGCGCAAAAATCCTTATCCATTAGTATTTACTTGTCTTAAAGAGTCGGGGATAACCGCATTTTTCACACGTAGTTCTGCTGCAAATATTCCTGTAAATATGAAGTTATGTGAAAAACTTAATTTACATGAAGATACTTATTCCGTTGCTATTCCGTTAGGTGCAACTATTAACATGGCGGGGGCAGCTATTACTATTACGGTATTAACGTTAGCTGCGGCCAATACGCTTAATATTGATGTGAGTTTTGGTACCGCTATATTATTGAGTATTGTTGCCTCAATTTCCGCTTGTGGCGCATCAGGAATAGCAGGGGGATCAGTATTACTCATTCCACTTGCTTGTGGGTTATTTGGTATTGATAATAATATCGCCATGCAAGTGGTTGCGATTGGTTTTATTATTGGCGTTATTCAAGACTCCGCTGAAACAGCACTGAATAGTTCAACTGATGTGATCTTTACGGCAGCCGCTTCACACCATATCACTAAAAATTTATAAAATTAGATGCTCATTATTAAGCTTGTAACGAAAATATTATTAGATATCGGCAATATTGACTCATTCGCAAGTATTGCGGCTAACGTTACTAAGCTAAATGTTCTGCTTTGCTGTTATCAATGTACTTATATCCATTCATAACAAGTATCTATCATCAATTAAGTCACTTTTGTTAGGTACCTCATAATCAGATTACAGTAAATATATTGACTTAAAAAATAAACGTTCAATCTAGGGTTTGTGTATAGAACCCGTCTAAAGACCAAGGTTTATACCCATGTTACCTCAAGGTGCCGGATTCAGCTGGAATTAGAAACGTCTTTAGGTAAGGCTTTGATTGAAGAGAATGGTTGTTCTCCTTGTCGAAATCAATAACGTAGCATAAAGCGTTTCTAAACCAGCCCGTTGGGGATCTTGAAGTATCATGGGTATAAACCCAATTTTGTGAACACATTTAAGTATTCTGTTGCTAAAAACTACAATGATTTACCCCATGATTTTGTAATTTTATAAACCAAACACTTGATGGAACGTTCCTACTGATGTATAACTATATATGTCTATATCTTGTTCAATGTTTAAATTATTTAAAAACATATAAATATATAGATAAAACCTTTAAATTAAAGAGTTAACAACATGTTCTTTTTAAACGAAATAGTGATTTTCATTACTTATTATGTAAATACTACCTGTTGATATACTTTTTTTTTAAACATAAAGATGGAACGTTCCAGCTTTATGCTTGTAAAAATACTAGGAGAATAACATTAATAAACTACCCTACTTTAAGTGTGGACTAGCGCTAGCTATTGCCAGTGCTTGTTCAATTACCAATGTAGCCTCTGCTGCTGACAAAGCAGTAAAAGATCAAGTTGAAAAGATTATCGTTACAGGGTCTCGCATTGCCCGTTCGAATCTCGTTTCGGCTGCTGCCGTTACCGTTATAAGCAAAAGTGATATAGAAGCCAGTCCATATAATAATATTGGAGATTTATTACAAACCATGACAGTATCTCAGCCCGCTGCAAATTCATTATCAGCAAATGGTAGTGGTGCAGTTCGCTTTGATTTACGAGGAATTGGTGCACGCAGAACATTAGTTCTTCTTAACGGTAAGCGACTTCCCGCTGGTGGTAAAGGCGCTGATTCATCTGCTGATTTAGGTGCAATTCCAACGGCTATTATAGAACGTATAGAAATACTGATGGATGGTGCGTCAGCCATTTATGGATCGGATGCTATTGCTGGTGTAGTTAACATTATTACTAAGAAAGATTTTGAAGGTTTCGAGATCAATGCGAGTTATGGCGATAATATTGATGGAGATGGTGCTAAAACGAGTATTGATCTTTTAGCCGGGATCTCTGGAGACAAAGGCAATATAGCATTTTCTGCTAGCTATTCAAAAGATGAGCCTATTTACTCTAGCCAAGTGCCATTTTCAGAAACAGTTAAACAATTACAAAATGATGGTTCAACTATTCCTTGGGGCAGTTATTGGCTACCGTGGACAGCCGTAACTGATCCTGATGGCAATCGATTGACCCGTGGTCCCGATTATGGTGAATTTCATACCTTTAGTGACAGCGATAGATATAACTACCATGAACAATCATTTTTGCAGCAACCTACTGAAAAATACACGATGACGGTAATGGGTAAATATGATTTTGGTAAAGCGCTAGCTTCTGAAGATGTATCTTTTAGTTTTGATACCATGTATTCCCATCGAAATAATGACTCTAACTCAGCCGCTCAACCGTTAATACCTTGGATTGGTGGCTACGATGATATTCCTATTTCTAAAAACAATTATTATAATCAGAACTTTGGCCCTAAAAATGCTAATGGTGAGTCTTATGACATTTTTAAATGGTCAAAGCGCATGAACGAATTTGGTCCTAGACAAAGCCGATTTTCTTCTAACCAATATCATATAGCGTTAGGTTTAACCGGTGATATCAATGATAATTGGTCGTGGGAAGCCGGATATACATTTGGCCGATTTGACAGCCAAGAAACTCGTGAAGGTGTTTTTAACTGGGCCAGGGCTCGTGAGGCTGTTGGACCTACACATTTCAACGGCGAAGGTGAATTACGCTGTGGCGCAGGCCCAGAAGATGTAACATTCCTTCAATCAACTTGTGTACCTCTTAATGTGTTTTTAGAACCTGGCGAAAGTCAAGATCCACGCGCCATGGCATATGTATCAGGTGACTGGTCAAATGTTAGCTATGGTTTTACATCTGTTAAAACCGTGACCTTTGACGTTACAGGTACTTTGTTTGAACTTGAAGCTGGACCTGTTGGAATTGCAACGGGTGTATCATATATAGAGCATAAAGGCCGTAAACAAACCGACAGTAATGCCGTTCATGCAACAACAACTGACGGTAATGGTCGCCCTACAGGTGGTGGATACAACGTTGGTGAAGCTTATATAGAACTAAACGTACCATTAGCTACTGATGAATTCTACGCCAAATCACTTGAAGTCAACTTTGCAAGTCGTTATTCAAACTATAGTACGGGTGCAGGAGCAACAACTAACTCTAAAGCGTCTTTGTTTTGGGCGATTAATGATGATATAAGCGTGCGAACTACGTTTAGCCAAGCATTTAGAGCAGCAAATATTCAAGAATTATTTGCCGGTCAGCTGCCCTCTTTTGCTTCAGGTATAGATCCTTGTAAAACATTAGATGATGGTGGTCCTTTAAGAGCATTAACACCAGAAAATGATTCAGGCTGCTTGCAAACTGGTGCTCCAGCTTCAGGTTTTAGAGATGGTCTACAGTCAATTAGAACAAATACTGGCGGTAATCCTAATCTTGACCCTGAAACAGCTAAAATCAAAACTTTTGGTTTAGTCTATACTCCACAGTGGTTTGAAGGTTTTTCGATCAGTTCTGATTATTATGATATTCGCTTGGAAAATACCATAGCAACTTTTGATGCCGAGCGTAAAATTGAGTTATGTAATGAAACTGGCGCATTCTGTGATGATATTCATCGATATAAAAGTGGCCCATTACATGGTATTTTATTAGGCGTTGATGCATTTAACGAAAACCTAAACGCATCACATTATCAAGGTGTTGACACTGAAGCACATTATTCACTTGATCTAGACAGTTATGGTAGCTTAGCTCTTGGTTTAACATGGCATCATACTATTAAACATGAGATCAGTATTTTTGATGGTGGTATTACAGATTACGCAGGAAAACACACCAATAGTGGTGGTTTCCAACCTAAAAACAAGCTAAACATGACCGCACGTTGGAATTATGAAGACTTGACGCTTGCTTGGGTAACTTATGTAATTGGTGAACTGGAAACAAATGGCAGAGCTGAAGCGGGTATCACCCCAGTTTATACTTTAGATGCTTGGAGTTATTCAAATGTTAATGTTAATTATAACTATGATGATAACTTAAGTTACTCAGTTGGTATCAATAATGTATTTAACGAAAAACCTCAATTGACTATGATAACAGAAGGCAATACTAACTCTGCTGGTGTTTATAGTCCGGCTTTCCTAGGTACTACTTTCTTTTTAAGAGCGAAGTATTCATTCTAAGTTCTACTTGAAATTCAAACAAGTGTCATCTTTGATACTTGTTTGAACTCCAATTGCCCATTGAACCAACCGCACATTTATATAGGTTTGGCTCCCGAACCGTGCCCATTAGTGCCGCGTAAGCACCATAACTGGCGCCGTAAATGCAAATTTTATTTTTATTGGCTACACCATTTTCAATCATTGCCAACGTCGCATCAGTAATATCATCTTGCATCAATGCCACCCAATCTCCATGACCAACATTTTGGAATGCCAAACAGTATCCTCCGCTACCACGAAAATTCATTTATAATACCGCATAACCACTATTAGCCAATAGCCGTACCTCCCAATCGTATCCCCAATGATCTCTAACACCATGAGGATCGCCATGCGGATAAACAACCAAAGGAAGATTTGTGTTACCTGATTTCGGCAACGTTAAGTAACCATGAATTCGGTATTATCTCTCGCTTTTACCGTTATCGGTTTCATTTCAGCCATTAATTCTGGAACTAATCATGTACTCGCCGAAAATAAATGCTGAGCGCCATTTTTCTTGGTATTAAACAAATTCTTGTGTATTATTTCTAAAAATGACTGAAAAATATTCACCGCCTGGCGATATTTGTACATCTCTTACACCTGTAAGTTTAACAAACGCTTCTAGATTATGGCCCCTTTGACCTTTCATTTATTGTGACAACAAAAGAAAGGCAACTTACTCACGTATATTAACATATTGTCAAAAATTGCTTTAAACCAAAAATAATGATTTAACACTAATAAATTAATTTTGCCTATATAAAACTAGTTCCAATTTAAGATAACTTTACCTGACTGCCCAGACCGCATTATATCAAAGCCCTGTTGAAAATCGTCAACATCATATTGATGGGTGATGATAGGAGTTAGATCAAGACCAGACTGAATAAGACTAGCCATTTTATACCAAGTCTCAAACATTTCTCGGCCATAAATACCTTTGATAGTAAGCCCCTTAAAAATAATTTTACTCCAGTCAATGGCCACATTATTACTTGGGATCCCTAGCATGGCTATCTTCCCACCGTTATTCATACTCTCTAACATATCGGTAAATGCCATGGGAACACCCGACATTTCCATACCTACATCAAAACCTTCGCTCATCCCAATTTCAGCCATAACATCGCTAAGTTTTTCTTTGCTGACATCAACAGTACGAGTTGCTCCCATTTTTCGAGCTAAATCTAACCGGTATTCATTAACGTCAGTAATAACCACATGCCGAGCACCCACGTGTTTTGCCACTGCCGCCGCCATAATACCGATTGGACCAGCACCCGTAATCAAAACATCTTCACCGACTAAATCAAAAGACAGTGCGGTATGAACAGCGTTACCAAAGGGATCAAAAATAGCGGCTAAGTCATCTGAAATTTCATCTGGTAATTTAAAGGCATTGTATGCCGGGATAACCAGATATTCAGCAAAAGCTCCCGCTCGATCAACACCTACTCCAACGGTATTACGACATAAGTGGGTACGTCCTCCTCGACAATTTCGGCAATACCCACAAGTAATATGACCTTCACCTGAAACGCGATCGCCAATTTCAAATCCTTTGACTTCCTGGCCTATGCCAACAACTTCACCTGCGTATTCATGGCCAACGACCATGGGTACTGGGATCGTTTTTTGTGACCATTCATCCCAATTATAAATATGAATATCCGTACCGCAAATTGACGTTTTATTAATTTTGATTAATAAGTCATTATGACCACATTCAGGTTTTTTAGTTTTAGTCAGCCATATACCTGGCTCAGGTTTTAATTTTACTAATGATTTCATTGTTAAATACCCATGATACTTCAAAATACAAGTTTCAGGATGACTGAGCGATTCATGCTCAGTCATCCCCAAAGGGCTGGTTTAGAAATGTTTATGCTACGTTATTGATTTCGACAAGGAGAACAATCATTCTCTTCAATCAAAGCCTTACCTAAAGACGTTTCTAATTCCAGCTGAATCCGGCATCTTGAGGTAACATCGGTATACACCTAATCAATAATACGCATTTCTTTACCTATGCGAATAAATGCATTAATTGCTTTATCTAATTGCTCTTTAGAATGGACCGCTGAAATTTGTACCCTGATCCGCGCATAACCTTTAGGTACGACAGGGAAAGAAAAACCAATAACGTAAATTCCCTCTTCTAACAAGCGATTAGCTATTTCGTTTGCAACTTTAGCGTCGCCAAGCATCACGGGTACTATTGCATGATCGGCACCTAAGCAAGTGAATCCAGCAACTTCCATACTAGAACGAAAATAGTGAGCATTATCTTTTAAGGTTTTACGTAAATCATCACTAACGGCTAATAATTCCAACACTCTAATGGAAGCATTCACAATGGCGGGTGCTAGTGAGTTGGAAAATAAATATGGACGCGATCGTTGGCGCAGCCATTCAATGACTTCTGTTTTTCCTGATGTAAAACCTCCTGAAGCCCCCCCCATAGCTTTACCCAATGTGCCCGTAATTAAATCAACCCGCCCCATCACGTCACAATATTCATGGCTACCACGCCCTTGTTCTCCAACAAAGCCACCCGCATGAGAATCATCCACCATTACCAAGGCATTATATTTATCTGCTAAATCGCATATAGCTTTAAGGTTGGCAATAGAGCCATCCATAGAAAAAACACCATCCGTAGCAATTAACTTAAAGCGAGCACCGGCCGCATCAGCGTCTTTCAAACAAGCTTCCAACTCAGCCATGTTATTATTGGCATAACGAAAGCGTTTGGCTTTACAAAGTCTAACGCCATCTATGATAGAAGCATGATTTAATGCATCAGAAATAATGGCATCTTCTGAGCCTAATAATGTTTCAAATAAACCTGCGTTAGCATCGAAACAAGATGAGTATAAAATGGTATCTTCCATAGCCAAAAAGTTACTCAGTTTTTGCTCCAACGTTTTATGAATATCTTGAGTACCACAAATAAAACGTACTGAGGCCATGCCAAAACCATGTTCGTCTAGGCCTTCTTTTGCAGCAGTAATAAGATCAGGATGGTTTGCCATACCTAAATAATTATTAGCACAAAAATTGATTACTTGTTCACCTGTGTTAATCGATATTTTTGACTTCTGCGCACTAATTATCACTCGTTCGTCTTTATACAAACCGTCTTCTTTTACTTGATCAATTTGATTCTGCAGGTGGATATAAAATTTTTTTGACATGAGTGCCTCTGATAACTTAAATGAGTGTTAACACCTATTATCCAGTTCATTTTGATTTAAATACAGTAGACAAATGAACACTTCGCACCATTTAATTAGCAATTAGTAATATTAAGATGTTAAAATGACACCTAAAACTACCTATTCATTGAAAATTATATGATTAACGAAAAAGACGAAGAACTAATTTCAATACTAAAATGTAATGCACGTGCAAGCGTTTCAGATATCGCAAGATCTTTGAATGTGTCTAGAACAGCTATCCAGAACAGAATTAACAAGTTGGAAAATAAAGGAATTATCAAATCATATAGTATAGAGCTAGGTAAAGTTTATAAAAATCAATTAACTTCAATAAATGTATCATTGAAAGTAAAACCCAATTTAAGAAAAAATGTCAGTATTGCATTAAGAAAAATACATCAAATTAGTACTATTTATTCGATAAGTGGCGAGTTTGATTTACTCATGATAATTGAAGTACAAATATTGCAAGATTTAAGTGCTATTTTAGAAATCATATGTAATCTTGATGGCGTAGAAAGAACAAATTCGTCAATTATTCTTGATACAATTTTGAAAGGTAACTTGTCTATATTTAGCATGAAATAACGATTAAATAAGGAGAACTAGATAAGAAGGACAGCAACCTAATACGAGTTACAACGAGTTACTATGCCACCCATGATAACTTCAATCAATGATGACTCGATTATTATCGTTTTCTGATTTAATAACATAACCCCCTATGACAAAATAGATGCTAGCAAGTCTGTTACCACTCACATTTCCCCATTTATTCGGTTTTAGCTTAATTTGGTTTCAGCTATGCCTATCACCCTAAGATAACATTAAGCTTCTGCTGATAAATAGAACAAATTATGCGCTATTTAAGCAGGCCTGAGCATTGGCTAACCCATGCGTGCGTTGTAAACCAACATGTTCGCTAAATTCACATAAGTGTTCGGCGGTACCTGCCGCTCCGGTGAATATACCTTCAAAATCTGTCGTTAGTTTTAACCAACTTTCTTCACTGATGTGTAACCTTGCTAAAATATTGACTGTTTTCATATTGATAGCACCGCGTTTGTCGTTACGCAATATACGCCCTGTTTCATCAACCAGTGTTAAATAGTCTTTTAAGCTAAAGCAAATGCCCTTCTTCTTTTGTTGATGTTCATTGCCTGAAAAGGCAGTAAGGCTTTAGGTTGCTTTCCTTTAATCGCCGCTTTTATCCGTAATTGAATACTGGTAAAGTCAGATTTTTCCGGTGTCGGTGCAATCGCAGCGCGAACGGGATTTAAATCAACATAAGCCATGCAAGATAATAAGGCGCCTTCATCAAGCAAGGCTTGAGATTTAAAGCGCCCTTCCCAAAAGTGTCCGGTACAGTTGTCTTCGCGATTGGCTTGTCGGGCGATAGGCTCATTGAGTGAACGCATAAACCAGCTAATATCAATTAATCGTTGTTTATAAATAGCAGCGGTGCTTTCAACCATCGCTAGTTGGAACTTATCAAGGGGTTGTTTATTTTGATATCTTTGAGTAAGTAATGTGCCTTTGAATAACTGATGCCAACGTTTTAGTACCTCAGCGGTTGACCACGTTTTCGCTTGCTCACTATCAACGTGTAGCACGATATGTAAATGATTATGCATCACGGCATGGGCGCAAATGTCAATGGCAAAAACTTGCGCTAATTTAAAAAGTCGCTGTTCAATCCATGCGCGTCTATGTTCATAACTGACACCCGTTTCTTGGTCTACCCCACACAAAAATGCCTTTCGTACCGTGCGGCTACAAATGTGATAAAACGGGGTGTCCAATAAACTAATTTGTTGTGAACGAGGCTTAGGCATACTAATCACCAGACTTAATAAGGGTAAATTAAGTCTAGTTTATAGATGAAGATATGCCCAAGTTATTATGGGTGGCAGAATAAAGAAAAAGAAAAGGGCAGAAAAGTTAGCGGTTCCCAAACAGCTTCAAGCCGCTTGGGTATAAAAACTACTTTGCTTGCATTTTATCTAACATCGTTGACATATTTGCCATAAACCAAGTAGCCCCAGATTGGCTCCAACCACCGTCAACAGGTAAAATGGCACCGGTAATATAAGATGATTGTTCACTGCTAAGCATACCCGCAGCATTAGCAATATCATCTACTGTTCCTTGACGGCCTAAGGGCACAGAATCTGTTACTGATTTTTCTAGTTCAGGGGTTGGCGCTAAGCGAGCCATACCTTCAGTACCATGAATAGGGCCAGGCACTATCGAATTCACTCGAATACCATCTGTACCCCATTCCATTGACAAGTTACGCGTGATCATATCAACGCCTGCTTTAGCTGAGCACACATGTGCCTGATGGGTCATAGGTATAAAAGCCTGAGGGGCTGATATATTAACAACGCTGGCGCCAGGCTTTTTAAGGTAACCATGGCTAGCTTTCATCACATGAAAAGTACCGAGTAAGTCAATTTCTAACACTGAACGTATCGCATTCACCGACATATCATTAACACGCGACGGAAAATTACCAGCGGCACCCGAAATAAGTACGTCAATATCACCATCAAAAAAGTCTGCAACTTGGACAAAGCCTTGTTCAACGTCTTCAAATTGTCGAACATCAAAGGTAACACCAAATGCTTGTGCACCTAACGCGGTTAATGTTGCCACAGCATTATCAACTTTTTCTTGATTACGAGATGCCACCGCAACTTTAGCTCCCCATCGAGCAAAACCACAGGCTATACCTAAATTAATACCACTGGTGCCACCAACAACAAATACATTTTTTCCTGAAAAATCAAATTGAATACTCATATAAAATTCCTTTCACTTAAACTCGTTCACTTAAATTCGTTAGCTTTAGTTAGTTAACTTTAGCTCATTAAATTCATTACATCATCAATTGTAAGTTATCAATAAAAGTTTGATTCTCGGTATCAATAATATTAATAATTTCTTTGTGTAACCGTTTTTTATGCTCACCAAAAATAGGTCGTTTTTTATCAAAGCCTTTAGCAAATGCTAATGCTCCCGCTTGTAAAGCCTCATTATCAGAGAATGCTTGCGCTATAACATGATCTTTAGCAAGTTCATCACCGGTCACTCTACGCCCAGTTAATATCATTTCATTTAATCGATAATCAGGTATAGCCTTTTTAACAAAAGCTAACATGCCCGGTAAAAACGGAATAGAAAGATCCACTTCAGGAAAACAAAAATAGCCACGGTCATTACGCATAAAGCGAAAATCACAAGCGCAAGATAAAATGGCGCCATTGCCAAAAGCATGGCCATTTATAGCGGCAATAACAGGGATAGGGAATAATAATAGTGTTTTAAATATATCGTCCATGTCATGCATAAAGCCACGAATTTCATCCGCTTTTTTCTGCTTCATCGCCGGCATTAACCAATTAACATCAATACCTAAACTCCAATTTTTATCGTTATCAGAGGTTATAATTAATGCTTTATACTCTTCATTTGATAATACCGCTGCTAATTGCTGCTGCATTTCTTTAGCGAACTCTGGATTATGGCGATTTTCGCCATTAGTCATCGTCAGTATGGCGACACTACCCTGGGTAGTTAATTGTGTTTTAGACATATTGTTACTCGCTTTATTTAAAGTTACTTATTAAATAACCTAAACTCTGCTTAATAAATGTTTATCTAGCAGCTATTTTACTCACTTCTACGTTAAATTCGTTTGCGATAGGCTAGCTATCTCTTAAACAAAACTCAGGTTAAATAAGAATTATTAATCAATCTAACTGGTTCGACCACTAAACACAACTAAAATCCCAAGTGAATTTTTAGAAAAAACGGTGCTTACGTGTTTACCAAGCGGTTATACCATATATGGACCCTCTCCTATTGCAAGACAATTTAAATCGTTGAAATAGAATGCATTACAGCCATATATTCGGCTTTTAGCTGAGATATCATTTGATGCCTCTAGCCCTGATGAATTTCCGCCCCTATCACCTCATCAACCTAACGCAAAAATCAAATATTCAAGCCAATCTACTACAGGAAGAAGTACTCAAAAAGAAAAATATATCTACTGACTTATCGTCAGCACCGCCAATTAAATAGTAAAGATGGCTATCAATACCGTATCTCAATTTTAAAAATGAGGAAGATTTGATATGGTTTGTAAACAAAAATACCAGTCATAAGCTGACTGGTATTTTTTAAAAATTCGAGCTTTAGTTAGCGTTTTTGAATTCTCAGCGCAGTAAGTAAAAAGAAGCAATCTTTGCTTTTAACAAATTATGGCAGTCTGATTTGGATCTGAGGTGTGCTTATAGGTGACCGCTACCCATAGGCTGAGGATGAGTTGTACCAGTTTCATTAAATTGGTGATCTATTTTATACGTAGGAAAAACTGCCAAATACAAGGTATTTATTTTAATAACTAGTTGTTATAATTATTAAATAAATAACGAAGTAGTTGGTGGTTTTAACAAGTAGAAATGATCACATACTTAGTGAGATTGGTATTAACCTTAATCGAGCTTTGTTATTGGTTAGTTTATTTGTCCAGAGCCAGCCTAAAACCTTTGTGTTGTGAACGGTTAAAGTTGAAGTGTTTAAATCTGTAGGCTGAACGCAGTTCAAATGCGGGGCTGAACCAAGAGCCGCCACGCAATACCCGTTCTTTGCAGTTATTGGTAAACCAGTTGGTATTGTCAAGCCAGGAGCTGCCATCTTTTGGGGCATCAATGTAATTTACATGCCAGCAATCTTCTACCCATTCAGCAACATTGCCATACATATCGTGCAAGCCCCAAGCATTTGCAGCCAGTAAGCCCACAGGTTGAGTACCACTGGGCGTATTGCTGATATACCAGCCATAGTTGCTTAACCAACCTTCGCTAGCACCAAAGAAATAGACGCTCTCTGTACCCGCTCTGACAGCGTACTCCCATTGGGCTTCCGTTGGTAAACGGTAAGTTAAGTTTGGATAAAGTTGGTTAAGTTTATTGATGTATTTTTGTATATCTTTAAAACTGATATTTTCCACTGGCCGCCTGGGATCAACAAAATTAGCCGGATTGTTATTCATCACCAATTGCCACTGAGCTTGGGGTGTTTCATATTTGGCGAGATAGAATGATTGTTTTATTTTAACCTCGTGAGCAGGTAATTCAGGATCATATCCTATTTTAACACTGGCATCCCTGCCCATAATAAAATGGCCTGGCTTGATAAGGATAAACTCAATGTTCATCTCATCGACATAATCAGCCTTATTTTGTTCAGCTAGCACTGATGAACTATCAAATATCAGCATTTTTGTTAACAAAACACACAAAATCAACTGACTAGCTCTGTTCAGCATCTTTGCTCTACCTTATTGGTTTAGAGAATACGCTAGTTTAATCATAGTTGAGATTTTATCATTACGTTGGGCGTAAAAATTAACAGTTGAACACATATTTTACACTTAGGTGTGGTTTTGCTTGATTCAATTTGTCGCCATAGTCCTGAAACTTCATTCCACTCTAAAACACGATCCCTTCTAGTTTGGTCAGCTCCTATCGCTTTTACAGAAATATCCAAGCAATGAGAGTTTGCAATTTCCCCTCTAGCATTTGACCACCTTATGATAGTCTTTACACGCTTTAATATGCTTCCTGCATTGCTGGCGCTTGTACCATCTTTGATAGCATCAAAAATTTTTATCCAGTCTGTCTATTAATATCGCTCAACATCGATATTAGCATTCGGTTGTACATACTTTTTGTTGAATAATTTATATAAAACAATTGTCTTTGGTGATAACACCTTAGTCGCGTATTTTTCCATAAAGTCACTGCAAAGACCACCTAACAACCGGCATTCTTGTTGGCTAACCACATAACTTCTAGGATCAAGACCATCCTGTAATACCTGCCTATATTCACCCGCTTTAATTCTAGCTTCTCCTATTTTGATATCAGGATAGCGTCCTATTTTTATTCGTTGTTGCTTACCGTGTCATCTAAAGCGATAATTAAAGGTAATTATTGCGTTGCCTGTGATCCTAACGGTCAAGCCATCACGATCAGCTAGCTCAGATTTAGCGATATAAGGAGCTTAATTTTCTATCTGATAATGACATAAGTTTTGGTCCAATAATTACAATCCGTCTATGGGTACATTTTTATTTGAACCAAGAAACCCAGTGGATTTACACGGACAATTAAACAACTATAAAACATAGAGTTAAAAAAAGTCATGAATAATAAAATATCTGTGAACACCGGCGAGCAACCTACTATTCTTTGGCACGATTATGAGCTATCAAGAATAAATAGTTGATAAAAAACAACTTAATCATTAATGGATTCCTCGTGATGCACAGTGTGATGCACACGTAATCATCCGTTTCCTTATCAGTAACTTACACACAAAAACTAGAAATATCAACACGTTGTATCATAATCACTCGAATTATGGAACATAGAGCCTTTCATCTACGGAAGAGCTCCATTAAACGAACAGAACCATGCTCCTGACATCATTGAATCAGCATTAGAACATGTAGACAAAAATAAAGTTAGAGGCGCTTATAATCGCGCTGAGTACCTTGAACGTAGACGTAAGTTAATGAATTGGTGGAGTAACCATATAGCTGAAGCTGCAATAGGTAGTTTATCAGTTACTGGATTCAAGGGACTTAAACTAGCAAGTGGAGAGTAAATAATTTTATAATACGAACAAGTCTCATTCGTATTATGAAATTAAAGATATTAAATCTTCAAAATAGAACGCACCCTTAACCACATCGAGAATCACGCGGGTTTTAGTGTTTTTACATCTTCAAAAATCATGCTTCTATCTTGCATACTACAAACAACGCGCCCTGTTCGCTTTTCTTTTAATTTATGCCAAATATCAAAGCCCAATAAGATTGCTTGCTCCCATTGCTTTAAAGTGCACTTTTTAACTTCCAGGTTTTTAGTTAGTAATTTTATAGTGCGTAACAAATCATAATCTACACCACCAATATCTTTAAAGAAATTATGATTCCTGGCGTATTCAAAAATTAAAACAGATATAGCCTCATCAATAGCAATGGCTCTCCCGCCATCTTCAACCTCATCTCTTTTATAATCCTTTTTCCTTTTGCAGCCAAAAAAACCACGAACAACAGGTGACCAACCCAAAATAACGACATAAGAAAAATGAAATATATCATGATACCTATAAAAATCAGGGTCATAAGAGTTGTCTTTTAAGTGGTCACCGAACTGCCTGCCATTGACTGAAATAATCACCTTCTCATCGTTATTTTCGTCAACCTCTTCTTTAAACTCGAGAACAAACTCCCTAGGAAACCGCTCCTTCTCTATGCAATCATCATCAAGATACGAATGCTCAAATGGGAATTGCCCTAAGCTATTAATATCGTGCCACCTATCGTCGACTTTATCTAAATTTCTTTTAAGGATTTCGCTAAATTCAATATCTTCGTACGCAGCAATTGAGGATAAATACCACATAATATCCCCCATTTCCTCAATGACCTTATCTCTAAACATGTTATAGCTTTCGCCATCGCGCATTTTCTTTTTATATTCAGTAAGGAGCTCGCCAACCTCGCCAGAAAGACCCAGCAAAGCAATAGTGATACCTTGTTCCGTCTTGCTATCAAATTGCTGAGTACCAACTGCATTTGCTTGATATTCATTTATGTCCATATAACGCCTCCATATCTACTTTCCATTTTGGTGGAAAAAAGTAATCAATTGTTTTCTTGTTGGGTTTAAATAATTGCTTAATCCTGGTTCTTCCTGAAATACCAATAATATCAGGGTGTGCGACTCGACTGTACTTGTCTGTTTCACAGAATACATTTTGAATATCTATGTACTGAAGGCGGCGTCCACCTAAGTATTTAAAGTCCAAACCAAGCCTCTCAAATTCGTATTCTTGACGCTCAGTTAGCATTTTTATCAATTCGGTTTCAGTAATTCCCCCTAGCGATGTAAAGCATTTTCGAATCCCATCCCTAGCACCAGGGCCTGGGATGGTGAATTCCCTTTCTGAAAAATCAGTTATCTCACTGTAATTTATATCCGTAATATATTGATACGCTAAAAACTTACCAATTAATGGGTATGATAATAACAAATCATACCCAGCACTCATGGTAGTACAGTCTTGAATTTGAGAGGGAAGCTCTTCTTTTAGCATTTTTTCGACCAATAACATATGAGCATGATGCTTCCTTGTCACATCGAACGCTCCACACCCTGAAGCCATCATATATGCATTAGAATACAGCACTCGCCCACTATTCATTTCTTCATCAAAGAAGCGGCGAAAATGCTTAACTGAAAACGTCTCTTTTGTGATTTGCCCAAACTTACTTTCAAGTAACTCCCACGTTTCAATTTTATTAAATAACTTAAAAAGAATGATACGTAAAAACACATCTTCAATTGAAAGCTTATTGCTATATATGACATCTTTTATTAAATACTGACTGACCCTATCGCAAACCCGGTAAGCGTTAGTGAATTTATATTTTGAAATAATGTCATCATCCCCACCCCCTTCATGCCCCCGCAAACGAGCCAAGAAGGTTTCGTGTCTTTTATGCGCAAACCTCCAATAAGTATCATAAACTGCAGATGGTTTAATAGGGTCTAATTTTTTAAATATCAAAACTCCACCCTGTCAGAGTATTTATTTACCAAACTCCTCGCCTTGGCTTTCGTCATTTTATCTAAAGCAGCAACACTTAACATGCAATTTAGTTGGCAAAACTTTAAATTCATTTCTTTTGCCATAAATACACCCAAATTAACCAAACCTAAATAATTACCGTACGCACGAACATCGACGTATTGCATGGCATAAATAGCATTTAAACTTAACTCCTTATTTTTAGGGTTAGGAACAAAGCATACTTGCTGCAAGCAAGGAAAACCAAGTAATGGAGTGGCCTTATGGTCTAAAGTAGGGTCAAATATCGTGGCGATGAGCGCGCTTCGTCTATGTATCCCTGAATTGTATGTATTAATAATATGCTGAAGTTGATTTACTGGTGCCTTGTATGTCCCGCCGTAAGCCATTAAGCGATGAAAATATGTGCCTTTTTTATTTCTTTTATCATTAAGTAAGGGTTTTTTAATTCTACTGTATCGCTCAAAAACCGATGCTTTTCCGCCGGAAAGACTCACAGGGAAAATTGTTCCAGCTGTTGTGTTTATCTTCGGTTGTTTTGACTTTAATCCACCTATAAATTTATTAATATCCTCTTCTAATTCTTGCTCATACTCGGGGTGTTCATCAGTAATCTTTATTTTTATCATTAAGGGAGATATCTCTTTCCCTGAACAAATGACTATTTTGTTGAGCATCTTAAGCCAGCATTCAGCAATTGAATTTCCAGTTATAATCATTCTTCATCCTCTATGTGCATATATTGGTACATACCTGAATACCCTGCTCGACTAACACGTACGAAGCACGCCCAATCAGCAGTGTAAATTTTACTTATTCCTGGAGATATACATTTAATGGTTCCATCATCAAGCAGGGATATACTCCCCCCTTCGACCTCGCATTGCGTACTAACTAAAATACTATCTCCTTCAACGGCATCAACTGCTTTTTCTTGCCACCAATCACCCACCACAAAAACATCCTTTGCCTTTTCATATTCACCATATAAACTTCGCTTAATATCCGACACTTTGATTTTTTTTAATCGCTGATAGTTATAGTTTTTAATTAGACCTAAATTATAAATAAGTTGCGTGAGCAAAGCCTCAAATGAGACCCCTATGTACTTTGACATTACGTAAATTTTTTCTGGGCTCGGGTTGGAAAAATCAAGATTGAGCTTCTTGCCTAAAACCCTTATTAATGAAGAGGGCATCAATAACATAGAGGCGAAAAAGTCAGCTTCTTTTTCTATTTCCTTATCTGAACCCGAAGCAAGCATTTCATCTATAACAGTCCCGTGCTTCAGGACATGATGGCCAAGCTCGTGAGCACAGGTAAAGCGCTTCCTCCCCTCAGGTCTTTGTGATGAAATTAAAATAACGTTGTTATCCGCCAGGTACATACCTTCAAATGACGATATTTTTATAAACCTTACATCCATCCCCATGCTTTCCGCTAAATTGAACGGGCATATTGGGGAGTTTGCTTTTGCATTCAAGTACGTTTTTCTAGTCTTTAATGCTAAGGAAACTATTTGATTTGCTCTTATTTTATTCAATTTAGCTTCCTTTGCTCTTTATCATCCTGATGGTGCTGATTAATATTTCTAAATCCTCCTCCTTCATAGAGCTCAACTCTCGGGCGGCAGCTAGAATTTCTTTATTTACATTTTTCTCTTCATATTTCTCATCTGTCAACCAGTCAACCTGAACGCCATATAACTTTGCGAATATTGAGAGTTCCTCGGCTTTAACGTTTCTTCTTCCTGCCTCAATCTCACTAATGGTCGGACGATGCATATTGAGTAATTTTGCAGTTTGCCCTTGAGATAAGCCAGCCAACTCCCTTGCTGTACGTAGTCGCCCCCCAAGAAATAGCTTATAGTTATTCATTATTTACAATCTTCTTAATGGCGCAGGCTAAGTCTGCAATAGTATCAGTACCAGTAGGCTCTTTTGTAAATACCTTTTCCGGGGGTAATTCACAACCAATAGCATCTTCTAGCGACACAAGAACTTCTAAAGCCCTTAAGCTGTCAAATCCAGCAATACCGTTAAAAACAGAAGTGCTCCCATCTAATTCAGGCACTTCCTCTTCGCACTCTTCTATATTCTCTCGTAAGCACTTGATTAGCTCAAACTCTATTTCTAACTGCGTCATATCACTCTCCATTACCAGTGGTAAGAAAATCTTACCACACGTAATATGGTTGTCAATAGATTTTTGAGTATAAATTCAGCAACAATAGGGGGTTTATGCAGCGCGCACCAAAGCATACCTTTTAACTTAACTGTTGTTTCAGTTAATGTCATGTGCCTTAATTGAAGCCCAAATAACATAACTGTAAATAAAGGAATATAATGAAACTTGCATTCACTGGAAAATCTGGTTCAGGAAAAGACTACCTAGCAACGCATCTTATAGATAACTACAGCTTTACCAGGTTTTCATTTAGCGACCAACTAAAAAAACTAGCTCATACGATATATCCATGGCTGGACCTTGATTACCCTCCGATTAAGAAAGAAGAAAAGCTTAATGTCAGAACCAGTGCCGGAGAAATGATTTCTCACTCGCCAAGGGATATTTGGTTAAGATTAAATGATTTGCGAAAAACAGAAAACTTGATATTTATTAGGATGTTAGATTGTGAGATTTCTCAATATCAAAAAAAATCAATATTAAAAAACAGTAATATAATCATTACGGACATCAGGTCTAACGAGGAATTTAAGTGGTGCAAAGAGAACTTATTTAAAATATTACACATTTGCCCAAGCAAGCAAATTTATGATGAATACGATATCGATAGACATATAGATAAAAACAAAGATTATGCAGACTTTACTTTTAAAAACAATTTTAATGGTACCGATGATTTTGATATTTTCTATAATGAGCACATAAAAAAATAGGGGTTTCCCCCTAAATCTCCAGTTCAACAAAATCTTTGTCGATGTTGTCTTTCAATATAGAGCAATAAAAATCCGGTATACACCGGTTAATTTAATCAACTTACATTATCATCATCGCTATGATCGTCGTATATTTTCTTCATCCAGTTACCTAAATGGAGATTATCGTCAGGGGTCAATTTCAAACCCGCTCCTTGTGGGTATACCGGCATATCACCATCTACCCTATGGAGTTTATTTAATTTAGACGCCACACTACTTGAACCGTGCGCATACAAAAGCAATAAACTCTTGATTGGCGACGCCTTAAGTTTACCGCCTTCTTTTACTTGGAAAATTTCGTGAAGGTATTTATTTTCCGTATCAGGGAGAGCATACTTTAAAATATTTTTATGATCCGTATATTTAGAATCTAAAATATTAACTAGGGGTTCTGCCCAATCGTCATGATCAAACCTAACAATAAAGTCGGGTAGATAATGATGCTTGCCATACCTAGTGTCACGTTTATTACTTACGTTGATTAAATCTCCAACCTGAGCAATGCCATTTCTATAGATATAAACTCTAGGTTCAAAAAACAACTCCACTGATAATGCGCCAGCCTCATAATAAAAGTAATTATAAGGAAGATCATCTGGTCTATCTTGAATCTCCCCCTTAAAAGGAAGCGAGTCATCATAGTGACGATACGCTTTATCTTTTAATGTGATATCAAATTCCTCTTGAATAGTAGAGTGGAGCATATACAAACTTACTAATTCATAAATAGATGATAGATTTCTTAATCCCATAAGTAGTTGATCTTCAACTAGGTTAGGAGTGCCTGCCAAGTACCACTTATGCACTTGTTCAAAGAGATTTCTGTACCTTGGTCTCGATAATACATATGGCGTCATCCTAGGAGGTAAGCCATTAATTAGCTTTATTCCTAACGTATTTTTATACAGGTGAATAAAACTATCAATCGATTTATTTAACTGTCTTAATTCGGAAAGATGATGACTAATGATACTTCGACGATAATTCTTTAACGCATGTTCAAAAGAAACATATCTCTCACTATCATCTGTTACAAGATAATTGCCTTGACCTTCAATAAGGTTCTCAGAGCTTTTCTTTATTAAACCGGTTAAGAAAACTTTTGCTGCGTTTAAAAAACTATAAACCACTCGGTTTTCATAAACATCAGGATTTTCAGAGATATATTCCCGAGGTGATATATTTGTTTTATATAATCGATTTTTAATTTTAAGGTTTGCGCTTTGCTTATCTGATGGCTCAATTATATCCAAATTATGCAACATCCAAATCACACTATCTGGGCCTGTGGGTGAACCATTTTCTGTGATTTCAACATTTTGTTTCCAGTCAAACTTATGATCTCTAATAAATATCCCTCTATTTTTAATCATGTAATCCATTATTTTCTGTAACAACGACACTTTCTGCATTGTGTTTTTTTGGTCATCATGAAAGTCACCACCTACAAAAGATTTTGAAAAGCAAAGCATCAGCATGTCATTCATATTGTCTGCGATATATTTCAGCATTGATGATGCCAGCTCAGCATTCGCTTTTCTTGCTTTTATATCTACCGTTATTCGATAATAGATATCCGCGTTATCTCTAAAACAAAGGGATATTTCACTTTCGCCAAAGTAATTATAAAAATGTTGATTTCTATGAATTTTAGGATCATTTACAGAAACGAATACCAATTGTGTATCAGTGATAGACTTATTTATCATTCCTACAGGCACGTCACCGATAAGCAAGTATGGTTCGCCGTACTCCTTTGCTTCAAGAGGTATAGATACTTCAATCTCAATAACATCTGTTTCATTAAGCTGAAGTATCTGCCCCTCTTTTGGAGTATATGTGGTAGACAAGTTTTGCCTACTTACATGAAAACTCCATTTAATCATGCAAAAGCTCCATAACTAAATAGGTTTAATTCGCCCTTAATGATTATTCTTGCAATGCGGTTACGAGACATTTCCATTTCGTCAGGCATTGTTTCGAGTAATTTACTTAGCCTTTGACCAAACTGTTCACCATACCCGCTTAAAAGAGGAACTACGTGTTGGCAAACAGCATAATCTAAGGCATAGAGGTTACGCTCAATAAGCAATGTTGAAGCGACATTATGATATGCATTAATCGCTTTTCTCTTACGGTAAGAAACGATGACTTGATTACCTAATTTTGGATCATCGTCATGCAGAATATTAATTATATTATCGATAATATTTTGGATATCATCAGGTAATGTATACCTTGTAGCTGCGAACAACTCGTTGAATTGCGGTCCGGATATTATTGACGATGTATTGATATTATCTATTGCATTCAAGTTGCCAACAACAGAGCCATCATGAACAATGTCGTCAAAGTGTATTATTGATGCTCTATCCAACATTCTTGGTGTGAGTATTTGTACAGAATCGTCGTGATTAACCGTTCCTAAAAACCTCAAGTGGTTAGGTACTGACAATTCTGGTTTGCTTGGATCGCCTGTAAAAATAGTTCGAGTAGATTCAACGTCAGCCATTTCTAAAAATGGACTGAAATAATGCTCTGGTTGAGATAAATTGAATTCATCAAGAAGTACGATTGCCGGCGCTGATTTTTTTTCAAGTTCTTCATCTTGCATCTGTTCTAGTAGATGATACAAACCTGTGGCAGAAGGAAGAAATGATTGAGATAGCGCATTGTAGAAACCAAGCACATCTCGCGATGATGTCCAGCCTCGTGCAACTGGTATATTTAGAATACGTTTCCCAAGCCCCATGGACTGGCCTAGTAATTTAGCCAATGATGTTTTACCGGTACCTGGGTATCCACTAAACAATGTGAATTGGCTTTGCGCAATGGTAACAACGACATTAGCTAATTGGTTTAAATCAATCTTCCTTCCGATGTCACCGAGAGTTTCAGATATTTGGTTGATGTATTCCACTTGGGCATTTTCACCCCATTTACTTACATCCAGACCCGCCGGTACGCTGTAGTTAGTTGCCTCAACATCCTTTGGTGCGTTAGAGCCGGTTAATACATCAACCTCACTCTTAACTGAAAGCAGCTTTTCAACATAGTACTCAGTATCCTGCTTAACCTGTTCCTTTAACTTGTCTTTTTGTGTTATTAACGCCTTTATCTCTCTTCCTAGTATTACCTTATTTCCATCAAGAATTACTTTTTCTTGTTCAGCATCTTCTATCGACGAAAAATGACTGTATTTTTTCTGAATTGCATCGAAAGTTTCAGAGAGGTCATCGAGCTCATTTCTTTTCTTTTCGATGTCTTTATTTATAAGGCTAGTGGCTTTTTCGGCTACTTGAGCTTTGTAGTCATCTGAATCAAGGTTTTGAGACTCTTTTCTCTTCTGGCGAATTTCGCTTTCAATAGATAACTTGCTAAGTTCTAGCGTACTAATATCAGAACGCAACTCAGCACTTTGGTTATTCAGTTCTTCTTTGAATTTGATTTTTTCATCACGAAAATAACCCTCTTTATTATTGTCTATAAAGCCAATGACAATATTTTTACCGCTTTCAGAGCTAATGAATTCCTCCATTAAACTACGTCTAATTCGACCCCATTCACCATCATCTCCTGGAATAGTTAGTAATTCAAAGAACCGCTCAAAACGAACTTTATTTCCGCGATATTCTTTGGTTTGGGATACTTGATTTTTAATTAAAGGGATCATGCCTTTGGTGAAATTTCGTATCTGAGAGTTACTTACCATTATCTGGCCGTATTTCGACAAGACTTGATCGTCACTCATATAGTCAACTGTTTGTTTTGTGATGTTAAGCAGGCGTTTTACATCACCAAACAACTCTATATTATTTACTCCATACTTGAAATTCACTTCTAGATTTGATGCTATAGATGCTTTCATTTCAGAATAGTGGAATGCTGGGATATACGACTCTTTATTTTCAGATGTGTAGTCTGTAGAAGGAGTTTCAATGAAAACTTTAAATGTAGAACTGTTTGACTCTTCAACTTTAGATACAAGGAACGGCCCTTTTAAATCATCTAAATATCGCAATAAAATCATTTGTGTCAACGGTCTTTTATCTGTTATTACGTATGGGGTAGATAAACTTGGTACTTTTTCTTTAAAAACTTCCGCTACAGAAAATTTAGAGCGAATAGGTGAAGCGTGTTCAAAGGCACTAACATATTTGCAATCGCCTTCTTTAATAATATTTCGACTTTCGGTGTATTTTAATAAAAAAAGTCCATCTCCATATTTTTCTTGAATGTCGTCGTAACCTCTCATGATAAATACATGACTGGATTCGCAAAAAGGTTCTTTTGTGTTTATGGGATGTATTTCATCGTCTATTTGTTCAAATAAGGCTCTTGCTTTCCCATTGTCTTTGTCATTTCCATATGCGTGATCTAATATACAAATTATTATTCTTTCCTGAGCCATGTATTTCTCCATTGATTACTAGTTTATCGTCTACGCTTAAGTTATGCGTGCTTATAAACATTAATCATAAGTAAAATGTGTATATAATTGTAGGGTTTTTATGCTTTTACATGTATTAGATCAAGGTTTTAACCCTTACTTTTATTTTCTAAAAGAACAGACAAATCATTGAATCTAATTCATGAACGTATTCGTATCAAAAGTTCGTTAGATTGGGTGATTTTAATCAAGTCCTTATGTCTTCAATATGGCAAAGTTAGCGGTCTGAGATGAAACCGCCACAAGCATAATGAGCTTTCAGCAGTCATAGCTATTGTTCTCATTCTATAACTGTATTTTGATTTTTTGATCATGATATTAGTCTCAAAACCAATTTTTGAAATGTCTGCTATGCCAATGATTATCAAGTAGCTGACTATATGCTTAAGTCAACTAACGGGTGTTCAGTTGACCTCGATAAACACACACAATTTTGAAATATTACTATAGTGCGCACAAAAGTCGTGCAAGCCACCATCTAAAAATAAAAACTATACAGACTTTCATCGAAAAAAACATGACACCGCATGACAACGGCGTTGTTATTGAAAACATTGAACAATTTACTTATTAGATTTTTTTGCTTAGATATGACACTCAATTACAGAGCACAGAACGGGCATGCCATTAAAACCATATGAACGGCAGTAATGGCTTAGTTGACAGCCACATTAACTACCCAGTATTTTAAGTGGTAATGACAAGGCACCATTGCTTGTTTGACCAACAAACCAAATAATGGCACTTAAGCCACCTAATGTTAGGATGTACCACAAGGCAGAAACGATTTGGGCATAACGGTTAACCTAACTTATATTTAAGTAAGTTATAGTCTCTTAGTAAGTCTTTCTTGGTTTGTAAGTTAGTCGAATCAATTGCAGCATAAATTCTCTCTTTAGCAATGCTATCAAAGTTAATTGTTGAGGTGCCTGGCCATAAACTGCTGCCACTAGACATTAGCTTCCTCAATGTATCCTTGTTGTAAGATGTATCACCGTAAAGCGCAATTGGTACTAAAAAGTTGTTCTTATAATTACCAATAAAATCAATAACCGTTAAAAACTCCTTTTCTTTGTTTTTTCTTAATCCTCGACCAATTTACTGATGAAGTAAACAGTAAGAGCCTTATTCCAAGATATTATAGATATATATCATCAGTATGCATAAGTAACATAGCTAACTTAAGGAGCCTTATTTTGCATACTAAAACAACCACTAACTGGTCTCAGACTGCCATGCAGATACTTGAAACCGCAGCTAATATCATTGCTGATAAATACCTACATGATGACGTGTTCATTAATAGCCAAGCAACTAAGGATTTCTTGAGGTTCAAGTTAGGCGGATACGAGAGAGAAGTTTTTGCAATCATGCTATTGAACAATCAGCATGAGTTGATTGAATATAAAGAGCTTTTTTATGGGACCATAGATGCCGCTGCGGTATATCCGCGAGAAGTGGTTAAAGCTGTTCTGGCCGCTAACGCTTCAGCAGTGATATTAACGCACAACCACCCCAGTGGCGTATCTGAACCTTCACAAGCAGATAAAGCAATTACCCAACGATTAGTCAATGCCTTAGGCCTAATTGATGTTCGTGTACTGGATCATTTGATCATAGGCAAAACAACAATGTCTTTTGCTGAAAACAATTTATTACCCGTCGCGTCAACCATCATTAATTAACAAGAGAGTACTACCATGAAACTGAACTTTAATAAAGTGCAGGGCTTTGCTGTGCCCGCAAAACTACATTCATTACTTAATAGTGAGCTAGCGAAGATAGAAACACCTGAAATAGGCTCTTATGCCCTTACCTTCAACTTTAGAGATCCAAACTACTCTTCAGAAAATGGCGGCTATCACCCGGTCGAGTTACGACTAGAAAAACATAACGACCATTGGCAATTCATTTACATCACCGACTTTTCTTACCAAGGTGGCCCTTATCCTGAGTTGGTTAAGGAAATTGATGTGTGCTTTGAAACGAAACGCGTGTATAGCTTATTTGGTGGTTGGCTTAGTCAACGAAGCGGTAAGGAGCTTATTAAGCTTTTTCTAAGTAACTTCATTGAATATCATTCGATGGATACTTACCAAACCAAAATCAGCTTTAGATAACCCCTCGAACAAACACCGCTGGCGCTATGCCAGCTATTCAATACTAAGGTAGTCAATCCTGGCTACTTTACCAATATTAAACACCGATACGGCATAAAAAGCTCAACTACTCAAATTGAAGATATGGGTAGTTCAACGAAAATAAAACTCTTATAAATCAGTGTTTTATTTTAGCTGTTATTTCAGCTACCCAAAAGTACCGTCTCACGACAAATAAGGAAGCAACACTATGTCTGAAGTTCATGCAGTTAAAAACATCGACACAATCAAGCTCATCAGCCACTTGTTAGAAATCAGGTTTAGCAAGCAAATGAGTCAAGTGTGGGATATTGGTCTCAACTTGGCTTTACGTATTTCTGATCTCCTCTCAATCAAGTTTAGTGATATTGACGGTGACAGGTTAATCATTAAAGAAGGTAAAACAGGTAAGCAAGCTAACATTAAGTTAAATGTTAAAGCTCAGCTGGTAATTAATCAAATTCAGTTAGATCACCCAAATCATGTTTTCCTCTTTCAATCACATCTTAGCCAAAATGCGATTAACTCTTTGCCTCAACCACTAACACGAAGAGCTGTATCACAAGCCTTTGCTGAAGTTGGTAAAGAAGTTAAAGTGAAGTTAGGGACTCACTCAATGCGTAAGACTCGAGGTTATATGTTGTATACCAAGACCAACAATATATCAAAAGTTCTCAGTATGCTTAGACATAGCTCCGTCAGTGTTACCCTTCGCTATATTGGCATAACACAAGAATCAATTGATAAGGACTTTACTGATCTAGAGATCTAGTCATAACAGAGGGCTTTGATAGCCCTCTTTCTTATTGTTATTTTTTTGACTATTTATCCATCTACTCTAGGTGTCATTACTCTATAGCTCAATTGGTTTACCCTTCGCTATATTGTTATTACTCAATCAGATGTAATTCAGGGGGATGAGTTAGTGATTTAAGATCAAGTTCAAAAGAAATAGAGAATAAGGTACTACGTACCTTAGCTGATCAGTACAGCAAAAAGGGCTTTACAAATCTTAATTAAACAAGAATTAAGATAGCCCTTTCAGAGTACATATAATAGGTGAATCAACTTGAATGTTTTTTTGATCACATTTGAGATCTGTTCATAGCTAATTATCTTAATCTGCTTTCTCACTTTCATATTCACTATCTTCAGGATAGCTAATATTAGAATATATACTCTATGGCGCTTTCGCCCCCACAGCGCCTTAAAACCTAATATTCACAATTTTTATATTCACAACATTAAACAAACAAAAAAATACTAACTTGCACTACAAGGATAGAGAGGTGATTGTTTTATTACATAGCTTTACAGCAAACTATTTAAGTGGATTTAATTGAAAGTCAGCTTAATAATGCAGCTCAAGCAAACATAGTCAATCACAAGTAGTCACAACCACTCTTTTTAAGTCTTTACTTGTTTATTTTAATGTATATTTCGATTATAATATCAATTAAGCAATTAAATTTATTGAAATAATAACAATCCAAAGGCATCCTATGCAGGCTAATAAAAACTACGGAACAGGTCCTAGCCCTATGTTGGAAAAACAACGTCAACAGTTAATTATTGATATATTAGAAGAAGAACATTTCGCGAGTGTGCGTACTTTTTGCACTAAGCTGAATTCATCTGAGGCTACTATTCGTCGCGATTTAAATAAAATGTCTACACTAGGCCTACTCAAAAAAATTCGAGGTGGCGCAGAAGTTAATGATAAGGCAGCGACAAAACCTGTAAGAGCTCAAATAAGCAGTTCTTTCTTTTTAGTTGATAAAGAGAAAAATTTAGATAAGAAACAGCTCATCGCTAAAAAAGCAGTTGAACTCTGTGAAGAGAATGAATCCATTATTATTAATGGTGGTAGTTCTACTTACATGATGGGTGAATATTTAATGGATAGACAATTAAATATTTTGACCAATTCGATCGTGCTTGCCCAGTCTCTTTGGGAAACGAGTAA
>SPKZ01018737.1_pt1 | contig 37828 bp, 36 predicted proteins | sample 2456571 | NCBI WGS metagenome assembly SPKZ01 (sample SAMN11192286, study PRJNA482655) | marine metagenome | biome: ENVO:00000447; feature: ENVO:00000244|ENVO:00000211|ENVO:00000569|ENVO:00002023; material: ENVO:00002151; isolation source: ocean water from marine abyssalpelagic zone ...
CACGAGCTGATGTTTTGTTTTTAATTACACACTTTAAAATTAAAACATCTTATATCTCATCTTGATACAAAGCTCTTTATCCCGAGTTCAGGTTAGTTAAGCAGAGTTGTTGATGGACTAACGGGAATTTATTCGCTAAAAAAGGAGGAAGCGTTTGAATTTATCGTTATTACATTGTTGTTGATCTATGGTCGAAACGGTTCTAAACCTTAATGCTTGCGTCAGGTTATCAATGATTTTTGTGGTATCGGTTATAAGAAGGTAGGGGAGTCGTTGATGTTATCAGTGGTCGTTGATAGTTAAAGGTTATAGGTGATGATTGCTATCAGCAGGATGAAACACAACAATAGTATTTTCTTATAAAAAAGGCTTCATCACGAAGCCTTTATCTTGTTACCACATTAAATCATCTGGAATTTGGAAATCAGCGTAAGGATCGTCTTCATCTTCTGCAACGGGTTGATTGTCGTTGAGCAATATAATGTACTTAGTATCGACCGCTTTGATTTTTTCGATCGCTTGGGCAGGGATCAAACTAATTTTATGATCTAATTCAGCAATACCAATCCGACCTTTAATTAAGGCGTTTTGGGTGATTTCGTCAACATAAAGGGTTTTGACTTTACCCGCTTGAGCATAATTAAAAGCCAGCTCGCCATTAAAATCGCTAATGGCTAATTGTGCAATCATTTGCTTAACTTTAGCCAATTCAGCTTTAGTATCCAATGTTGCTTTAATGGTTTTGTTTAATGCCAAATCTTTGTCAGCTTGTTGTTGCTTTTGCTGATTTAATTGATCTTGTAACCCGGTCTCTTGGGCCGTTTGACCTTTGCGAACTGCTTTGTTTTTTTTACGTTTTTCACTGCGGATTTGCTTAGCACTTTGCTTATTTGCTAGTCCGGCTTTAAGCAATTGCCCTTGAAGTGATGCCATTGATGTTACGTGTCCAAATGAGTCATTAATGGTGCCATCATAACAATGACGGCTATTGAGTGCATTAAGTTTCGTAAAGAGACTGCTGGCGAATATAGCGAATGACTGGATCCGGTAATAAGAACTGTGGGTCTTTTTTATTTTTGATTAGCGCTCTAATTTGACTCGACGAAATAGCGAGTGGGTGCGCATGATAAACCATGATTTTGCCCGCGAGATTTTGGTTTAGTTCGTTAGCATCAATACAGCGGTGCTGACTGAGTAAATTAGCTATCTCCCCGGTTTGTGGTAGTGGCCAACCGGGGCGTTGGCTGACAATGATATGACTCAGGGTCAATAAATCTTGCCACCGATGCCAACGGGTTAATGTTAACAATGAATCCATGCCCATTAAAAAACACAGCGGAGTATCGGGGTGTTCTTGACGTAATGACTCTAGGGCCAACACCGAATACGACAAACCATCACAATCTAATTCTCGGGTATCAATGGTTAACTGAGCACAGTGCTCAGTCGCCAATTTCAACATCGTTAACCGTTGTTCATTTGAAGCCTGTGGTTGTTTTTTGTGGGGAGGCGTATGATTTGGCATTAAATAAACTTTCGCTAACTTCAGATCTTGAGCGATATCGAGTGCTGAGCGTAAGTGCCCTAAATGGATCGGATCGAACGTGCCGCCCAACACGCCAATCGCACGCTTCATAGGAATAATTCCCGTTGTAGTTCAGTTTCACAAAACACTAGGGTTAACTGAGTCACCTGCTGCCAAGGTAAGTTGAAGTGCTGTTTTATTTGCAAGTCTATTTCAGCGAGTAGTTTGGTTATGTGAGCAAAGTGGGCCATGGTTAACCGATTTAAGGCTTGTTGGTACATCGTCTGGCGAGATTGCCATATCCGAGATTTTTGATAAATTGTGCTTAATGACTGATGCTGTTGTTGGGCGTGTTTTAATTGCTTTAATAGCTCAAATTCGCGGTTAAATGCCCAAAAAATCAATTGTGGTTCGATTGATTGTTGTTCAAGGTTGTTAAGAATCGCGCAAGCTTTTTGAGTCTGCCCCGATAACAAACAATCTTGTAATTCAAATAGGTTGTAGCGAGCTTGATTCGATACCCGTTGTTTGAGACTGTCGCGATCGATAAGTTGCTGGCCAACTTGTAACGACAGCTTTTCGAGTTCTTGATCTGCGGCTAATAAATTGCCTTCAAACATCGTACAAAACTGAGCTAAGGCGTCGGGACTAAAGTTAACTTGCCGTGTTTGTGCCTGGGTGGCTATCCAGCGATTAAATTGTTGCCCTTGAGGCTGGTTAACAATAACAAACAATCCCGCTTGGCTTAGGGTTTTAAACCATTTCGATTTTTGAATATCTTGAGTTGCTTTTGGGCCGTGAATTAATAAGATATTATCTGGGCTAGTATTCGCCATATATTCGAGCAGTGCTTTACTGCCTTCTTGGCCCGCCTTAAGCGATGTTAATTCCAATTCAATCAATTGGCGCTCACTAAACAGCGACATACTTTGTCCTGCTTGGTATAACTCACTCCAGCTAAATCCTGGTTCTTGGCAAAGTATCACACGTTGTTCAAAACCTTGAGCGGCTACGGCAGCACGAATTGCCCCGATGGTTTGTTGCTTTTGCAACGGCTCGTCGCCAAAAATGAGATAGCATGGCATGAGATTATTAAGGTGATTACTGAGTTGGTTGGCATAAATCTGCATATGAAATAATAGCTTTTATTGTAATTTGCTGAGCTGGCGAACTATTTGTTCTGCCGCTTGTAACCGCATTTCTTTTAACATCAGTTCCATCTCTCGACTTTTGGCTTGAGCGCTACGGGGATCATCTAAGTAATCTCGACGTAGCTTAATTGTGAATGTCTGTGGCTGTTGGTCTTGGTGAATCAATCGATATTCCAGATGATAAGTGAGTTCGTATTCTGCGACTTGGCCAGATGAAAACAACGACAGTGTGCCGCGTTCAAGTCGGTCATTGTCCAGTTGTAAAACAGGCAATTTAGGATCATCACCTAAGGTGACTTGATAACGTCGTAATTTGTTTTTAACTAACCGCGTTAGTTCACCATATTGGTCGGGGCTTTGTAAGTGTAATTGCTTGAGTGATGCTGGCAGTTGATAGTCGCCTTTTAATCGAAAGCCGCAGCCATTTAACAAGGTCGCGCTTAAGATAATTATCATTAAACGATTAAGATATTTATTCATGGAAGTTTAACCCTAAAATACGACAGCACCCACCGGCGCTGTCGTATTTATTATAGTTTAGTTAGCCACGATGTTGACTAATTTACCCGCAATATAGATCACTTTACGCACGGTCTTATCGGCGGTGAAACGTAAGACATTTTCATCGTTTTGCGCCATGTTTTTTACCGCTTCTTCTTCGAGATCCGCAGCAACTGTAATTTTAGCGCGGACTTTACCATTGACCTGAACAATGATTAGTTTCGATTGTTCAACTAAAGCACTCTGATCAACCGTTGGCCACGGGCTAAAGTCTAAATCATCAGTATGACCTAACTCGGTCCATAATTGATGACAAAGATGCGGCACAATCGGTGATAACATTTTAACAATGGCGTCGAGTGCTTCGCCCATAATCGCGCGATCTTGGTCGTCTTTATTGTCAGCTTTATACAGGTTGTTGACTAATTCCATTACCGCGGCTATAGCTGTGTTAAAGGTTTGGCGACGTCCGATATCATCGGATACTTTAGCGATAGTTTTATGCACTTCACGACGTAAATTTTGTTGGGTAGTCGTTAGTTTAGCGGACTCAAATGCAGGTGTTTCACCTTGCTCAATATGATTGAACGCTAAGCGCCAAACACGTTTCAAGAAGCGGTTTGAACCTTCAACGGCCGAGTCAACCCATTCAAGAGTTTGTTCTGCTGGCGCGGCAAACATAATGAATAAGCGTACTGTATCAGCGCCGTATTTGTCGATCATCACTTGTGGGTCAATGCCGTTATTTTTTGACTTCGACATTTTGCTCATGCCAGCATAAGAGATTGTTTCACCAGTCGAAATTTGAGTTGCTGAAATGATTTTACCTTTCTCATCAACTTCCGTTTTGACATCATCGAGTAAAACCCACACTTTAGTGCCTTTGTCATCTAACTTGTAAAACGCGTTAGAGAGGACCATTCCTTGGGTTAATAAACGTTTAAATGGTTCGTTTGAATTAACCAAACCAGAGTCACGCAATAATTTATGGAAGAAGCGGGCATACAATAAATGCAATATCGCATGTTCAATACCACCAATGTATTGATCAACCGGCAGCCAGTGATTGGCTTTGGCAGGATCTAACATCGCGTCATTACCTGGTGAGGTATAACGGGCGTAATACCAGCTCGATTCCATGAATGTATCAAAGGTATCAGTTTCATGCAGTGCTGGCTGACCTTGATAAGTGGTTTTTGCCCACTCAAGATCAGATTTAATCGGTGAATTAATGCCATCCATCACAACATTTTCAGGCAGCTTTACCGGTAATTGATCACTTGGTACAGGAACAATATCACCGTTTTCTAAGTGAAGCATTGGGATTGGTGTTCCCCAATAGCGCTGGCGAGAAACCCCCCAATCACGAAGACGGAAATTGACGGTTTTCTTTCCCATGCCTAATTTTTCTAATGCATCAGCAATAGCATCAACCGCATCTTCTGAGGTTAAGCCATTGAAGTCACCAGAATTAAATAGCGTGCCTTTTTCGGTATAGGCTTGCTCTGAAATATCTACAGAAGCATCGCTACTATCACTTGGATAAATAACTGCTTCGATATCAAGATGATATTTAGTGGCAAACTCGAAATCACGTTGATCATGACCCGGAACCGCCATCACAGCGCCTGAGCCGTAATCCGCTAATACAAAGTTAGCAATCCAAATTGGCACTTCACGACCCGTTAGTGGGTGAATCGCAAAAAAACCGGTCGCTACGCCTTTCTTTTCCATGGTGGCAAGATCAGCTTCAGCCACTTTAGTGGTCTTACATTCATCAATGAAGGTAGCAATGTCGTTATTTGTTTTTGCTGCTTCAAGCGCTAGGGGATGTTGAGCGGCAATACCGACATAAGTAACACCCATTAAGGTGTCTGGACGGGTAGTATAAACAGAGAGCTGCTCGTCACTATCTTTAAGGTTAAATGTTAAATCAACCCCTTCAGAGCGGCCAATCCAGTTACGTTGCATGGTTTTAACTTTTTCAGGCCATTGATCTAGCTCGTCTAAGTCGTCTAATAACTCTTGAGCATAACGGGTAATTCGGACAAACCATTGTGGAATTTCTTTCCGTTCAACGACGGTATCACAACGCCAACAACAACCATCAATCACCTGCTCGTTCGCTAGTACGGTTTGGTCATTTGGGCACCAGTTAACCGCTGAGGTCTTTTTATAGACCATGTCCTTTTTGTAAAGCTCGGTGAAAAACCATTGTTCCCAACGGTAATAGTCTGGTTTACAAGTTGCAAATTCACGATCCCAATCGTACCCGAAACCCAAACGGCGTAATTGATCGTTCATGTAATCAATGTTTTCGTAAGTCCATTTCGCTGGCGCTGTTTTATGATTAATTGCTGCATTTTCAGCTGGTAAACCAAAAGCATCCCAACCCATTGGTTGTAATACATTTTTACCCTGCATTCTTTGGTATCGAGCAATAACATCACCAATGGTGTAGTTACGCACGTGCCCCATGTGGAGACGACCGCTTGGGTATGGGAACATTGATAGACAATAAAACTTTTCTTTGTCATCGCGTTCTGTTGCTTTAAATGTTTGATTGTCAACCCAAAACTTTTGTGCTTGGGGCTCGATGTCTGACGGGATATACTGCTCTTGCATGCAATTAAACCTAGAATTAATTAATAATAAAAAACGAATACTTTTTTGATCTACATAGAATACAGCACGAGGCTATGGTGCAACAATAGATAGTTGTATAGTTAATGATATTAATTGTTAAAGATTTCGATATTGAGCATATTTTTTCACTAAGGAGTTAATGATGGATAATAAAATGACCGTGTTTAAAGAGGGTTATCATAAGTTGTTACAGTCGCTAGAGCAGCGGTGGCAGCGGCAGGATAAATCCATGGCGGATATTAATGAGTTTGTTGAGCAAGGGATGCAAGCTTATCGATATGCTAGTGATATTAACAGTGAACAATTACAAGAAATCGAGCAACAGCTTAAAGTCGACTTAACCGCCTTTATTGACTCGATTGAACAATCGCCAGAGGGGTATCGTGATTCGCCACAATTTTTGGCTATTGAGGGCACGCTTTGGCAGTGGTTATGGTTGATTAGTGATAATAGCCAAATCGAATGGCAGGGATTGGCTGATGATTTTAGCCATCAAGGCGTTTATCACAGTGGCGAAGTTGTTGGGTTAGGTAAACTCGAGTGTCAGCAATGCCAACACTCAATGAGTTTTTATCACCCGGTACTTTTATCTAATTGTCCACAATGTGAACACCAAGGCTTTAAGCGGGTTTCACTTTAATCATTAATGCCAAGGCAAGCATCAGTGATACAAAAAATATCACTGGCCATTGTCCAAAGCGGTAAAAATAGGTTTGCCCTTTTACCAAGGTGATGTCTGCCCGCAAGACGCCTGCTTCAAATTGTGGCAGTTGCTTAATGATCTGCCCGCTCGGCTCAACGACGGCAGTGATGCCGTTATTGGTGACTCGCAGTAAAGGCCTACCTAACTCAATCGCTCGCATCTGAGCTATTTCCATGTGTTGATGTGGACCGATTGAGTGACCAAACCATGCATCATTAGAGACCGTTAATAATAAATCTGTATCGGGACGCATATTCGCTCGGACTAACTCGGGAAAAGCAATTTCATAACAAATCGCCGGAGCTATTTTATAGCCAAGGGCTTGCAGGTTAGGTTGCTGCCAATTGCCTCGTTTAAAAGAGGACATTGGTAAATTGAACAGCGGGGCAATCGGGCGCAACAAATCTTCAAAGGGCACAAACTCGCCAATGGGTAATAATTGATGTTTGTAATATCTGTTACGATGGTTGGGTTGATAATCCCCGTCTTTTTGAATTTTCTTATCGCGATTTCCTAGGGTAATTAAGGCGTTGAAATAGTCAGTTTCAGTTGGCGAAAAACTACCGTCCTCAGATTGACGGGCAATAATACCGGTGATGATCGCACTGTCACGAAAATTAGCGGTTTTGTTCATTAATCGTAAATAATCGGTAACCCAATTCTCTATTGCTGGAATAGCTGCCTCTGGCCAAAATATTAGATCAGCATCAAAATTGTCACGGGTGAGATCCATATATTGAGTAATCGCCGGCCACATTTTATCCGCTTGCCATTTAGCGCTTTGTTCGATGTTACCCTGAACTAGTGCGACATTAACCTGTTGTGGCGTGACACTAATCTGGTTGATTTGACTGAGAGATAATACGACGGCAATAGTCAGGCTTAAACCAAACAATGGTTTAAGCCTGCGATTTAAAACGATACTAGAAACGAGTGTTGCGATGATAACAATCAATAAACTTAAGCCAATAACACCAATGGTCGCGGCATTTTGGCTCATCACTCCTTCTGTTTGACTGTAACCAAGCCAAAGCCAAGGGAAACCGGTTAATAATTTTCCTCGGGCTAATTCAGTGATAACCCACAGTGATGAAAAAAGAATGGGGTTAAACAAACTCGATTGTGGTTTTTTTAAACGAGAGAACAGATAGCAACAAAAGGCGGGAAATAGCGCTAAATATAGCGCCAATAACAAGACTAAAATAATCGATACAATCAGTGGTAAGCCGCCAAAGCTATCAATAGATACGTGAACCCAACGTAATCCAAGGCTAAATATCCCGAATCCGAAACTAAGCCCAAGTATAAAATGACGACGGTGACTCCACTGGCTCATGGTTAATAAGCTGTAAAATAAGCCAATAACCAATGGTGCTATCCATTCAATGCGATAGGGAGCAAAGCTTAAATGGAACAAAGCCCCTAAGCCGAAACAAAGGAGGAGTAAGATAAAAAAACGCCCTTCGAGGACGTTTTTTAATGGGATTAGTTTAAACAAAATCGAATTCACTTATACCTGTGGTACTTGCACTTGCAATTGGACTAAGCGACGTGAGTCGGCATTAATCACCTTAAATTGATAACCTTCAATAATGGTTTCTTCACCACGCTTGGGTAAATGACCAAAAGCATTGGTGACCAAGCCACCAATGGTGTCGACATCATTGGGAGTGAATTTGGTATTAAAATATTGATTAAAATCGGCCAAAGATGTTAATGCTTGGATTGAATAAAGTTTATTGCTAACTTTTCTAATGTCTAATTGAGTATCATCTTCATGGGCAAATTCATCTTCTATTTCGCCGACAATCTCTTCGAGGATATCTTCAATGGTAATGAGACCTGACACGCCGCCGTATTCATCAACCACCACGGCCATGTGATAGCGTTCTTCGCGAAATTCACGCAATAAGACATCGACCTTCTTACTCTCAGGCACGATAACACAAGGTCTAACAATGTCGATCAGTGGTTTGTCTTTAAATTCGCGATTAAAGGCAAATTGAACTAAATCTTTGGCTAATAAAATGCCTTCAATATTATCCTTGTCTTCACTAATTACCGGGAAACGAGAGTGAGCCGAGTCGGTAATTGTTTTGATCGATTGCTCAATCGATTGATCTTTTTCCAGTACTACCATTTGTGAACGGGGGATCATAATATCTCTGACCCGTTTGGTCGATACACTAAGCACGCCATGGATCATGTCTTTGGTGTATTGATCGATAAGGCTGCGTTCTTCAGCGTCTTCAATGAATTCAACTAACTCTTTTTGGGTTTGTGGTTCGCCTTGAAACATTTGACTTAACCGGTTAAACCAAGATTTGTTAGTTGACTGGCTACTTGGAGGTTTATCTTCGCTCATTTTTTAATCGTTTTCCCTAATTGAATAATTCAGTCTAGATCGTCTCGGTAAGGATCGTCAATGGCTAATTTAGCTAATAATTTTTTTTCTAGTGACTCCATCACGAGTGCTTGATCTTCATCGATATGATCAAAGCCCAATAAATGGAGGCTACCATGTATCACCATGTGGGCCCAATGGTGTAACAGGGGCTTATTTTGTTCGATAGCTTCTGCTTCAATAACTTGTTTGCAAATGATTAAATCACCGAGTAAAGGGATTTCGATCATTGGGGGGGCATCGAATTCAAAAGAAAGCACATTAGTTGGTTTATCTTTACCACGATATTCCAAGTTCAGTTGTTGGCTTTCCGTTATTTCGACTAAGCGAATCGTGACTTCGGCATTTGGCTTCTCGTCATTAACGGCAGTTTGTAGCCACAATTCAAAGTCGGATTGAGTTGGTAAGTTTTTATTTTCACAGGCTATTTGTAAGTCTAGAGTAATCATGTTTTATCTATTTCTTCGTCATTTCTTGTCGTTTGTTGTTGCGATTTTATCCGGTTTTCCTGCTGCTCGAAACGTTCGTAAGCATCTACAATTTTTGCCACAACGGGATGTCTAACAATATCGCCAGACTGAAAAAAGTTAAAGTTTATTGACTCTAAATCTCCTAACACCTCAATACTGTGGCGTAGTCCGCTTTTTATATGGCGTGGTAAATCAACTTGGGTAATATCACCAGTGATCACAGCCTTAGAATTAAAACCGATCCGAGTTAAGAACATTTTCATTTGCTCGACCGTGGTGTTTTGTGCCTCGTCGAGTAGAATAAAAGCATCATTAAACGTGCGACCTCGCATGTAAGCTAGTGGCGCAATTTCGATAATATTTTTTTCAATCAGTTTTTCAACCCGTTCAAAACCGAGCATTTCAAAGAGTGCATCATAGAGCGGACGAAGGTAAGGATCGACTTTCTGACTTAAATCGCCCGGTAAGAACCCTAATTTTTCGCCAGCTTCGACTGCTGGACGGGTTAAAATAATCCGTCTGACTTCTTGACGCTCTAGCGCATCAATGGCACAAGCAACGGCTAAATAGGTCTTACCGGTACCGGCAGGACCAACCCCAAAACAAATATCATGACTGAGGATATTAGCGACATAATTATGTTGATTGGTGTTACGGGGTTTTATTAGCCCTTTACGAGTTTTAATATAGACATCTTTACCTCGTTCACTCAGTCCATTATCAGTCAGCTCTTGATTTAAGGCTTTTGACTGCTCAATGGCTAAATGAATCATATCGGGTTCTATTTCTGAAACCTTGCCTTTAACCGGTTGAGTTTCAATATAAAGCTCCCGTAGCATATCAATGATAATCTTAGCCAAATGAGCTTTAGCGATCACTTTAAAACAGTTGTTGCGATAACTTATTTCAACGCCCATACGACGTTCAATATGTTTTAAATTATCGTCAAACGGGCCACATAAATTGGCGAGTCGTGATTGACTAGCCGGTTCTAAATAGCAGTCGAGAGTGATCAGTTTTTGGGTCAATGTTATATCCTTATTTTAATGTGCTGTGGGGGTAAAGCTACCAACACCCAAATCATCTATTTTATCTTGGCGCGATGCCATAATTGATGCTGGTGATGTTTCCACTCGCAATTCCATCTCATTTTCGCCGTGAATAAATCGTCCACGTAATGAGTTACTAAAAACATCGACGATTTCAACATCAGCAAAGCCACCAATTAGAGAATGAGGCCCTTCAAAATTCACCACTCGGTTATTTTCGGTCCGGCCTCGCAGCTCCATTGGGTTTTTCTTCGATGGTCCCTCAACTAAAATTCGCTGGGTAGTGCCCATCATCACACGAGCATGCTGTAAAGCTTGGACATTAATTTGCTGCTGAAGTTCTAGCAAACGATCTTTTTTCGTTTGCATGGTGACATCATCGGGTAAGTCTGCGGCTGGTGTACCTGGACGTGCGCTATAAATAAAACTAAAGCTCATGTCAAAATTGATGTCGCGGATAAGTTTCATCGTTTGTTGAAAATCTTCATCGGTCTCACCAGGGAAGCCAATGATAAAATCAGAACTCATCGCAATGTTAGGACGAATTTTGCGTATTTGTTTCACGGTTGATTTAAATTCAATCGCCATATGATTACGTTTCATTAAGTTCAGTATACGATCGGCACCCGACTGCACGGGTAAATGCAGATGATCTACTAATTCAGGAACATCGGCATAAACATCGACCAATTCTTGGGTAAACTCAACCGGGTGGCTTGTGGTGTAACGGATACGGTCAATGCCATCGATGGCAGCGACTAAGCGAATTAACGTCGCAAAGTCACAAAGCTCATCGTCAAAGGTTTCGCCACGGTAAGCATTGACATTTTGACCCAGTAGATTCACTTCACGCACACCTTGATCGGCAAGTTGAGCAATTTCGTAAAGGACATCATCAAGTGGTCGAGAAACTTCTTCACCACGGGTGTAAGGCACCACGCAGAAGCTACAATATTTACTGCAACCTTCCATCACTGATACGAAAGCGGTAACGCCATTGGCTTTAGGTTCCGGTAAGTTATCAAATTTTTCAATCGCCGGAAAACTAACATCAACAATAGCTGATTTACCTTCATGTAACTGCTTAATCATTTCTGGTAAGCGGTGCAATGTTTGAGGGCCGAAGACCAAGTCAACAAAAGGAGCGCGTTGACGGATAGCGGCGCCTTCTTGAGAGGCAACACAGCCACCAACACCGATTAGAGTGCCAGGTTTTAATTCCTTAAGGTTTTTCCAGCGGCCAAGCTGATGGAATACTTTTTCTTGAGCTTTCTCTCGAATAGAGCACGTATTTAATAACAAGACATCCGCTTGCTCTGGCTCGTCGGTTAATTCATAACCCATGGTGCCCAGTAGGTCGCCAATTTTAGATGAATCATACTCGTTCATCTGACAACCCCAGGTTTTAATAAGTAGTTTCTTAGCCATAGATCTCTCAATTACCGCTGATAAAAATAGCGGCATATTTTACCTGTCATTCCATCTTGATACTAGTTTTTTATTGTTGAATTATTGGTGATGGCTCTTTAAAAGCAATAAAGCCCAAACATAATAAAAAACTTGGGCTTAAATAAGTGGCAGTGATTTATTTGTTAGGTATTACGCTTATATATTATGCCTAATAATAGAAGGCTTAAACCAATTAACGCCATACTAGATGGTTCATTAACAGTCAACGGTTGCGCTGAAATGGTAAAACCGAATGGAATTAAGTTTGATTGTCTTTCTACGGTCGTGAGTCCAAAACAACCATTACTGACACCTGCTGCTGCACAGATCGCATCATCTAGAATGCTTAGTGAATTGGAGTCGGTAATAAAGACATTAACAAAATAGGTCATTAGGCCATCACCATCACCAGCGTCATAGTTAAAGTTGAAATTTGGCAATCCTCCCTCGAGCACAAAAATATCATTACAGGGTACAGGGCTCGATATATCGGCACAGACACCGGAATTTGGCGTTTCAGCAAATACAATATCAAAATTAAATTGTTGATCCGATAACGCTGGCTGATCTGGTAATGATGGATCGAGGCTTACCGTGGTCATTAATCTTGCACCAGATAAACTAGACCCAGTGACTGGGTTGTTAAAGTGAATTAAATCAATGCTATTACCAATAAAGGATGCTGGCGGGAGACCCGAGCCTGTGAAAGTATCAACACTGCCAGAAGCGTTACTGTTGTCAATAAGTAAACTGCTACGGCCTGAGCCTGTTGAATTACCCCAGGTTAGCATTGTCGAAGTGACCGTTGCTCCTGAGCCAGTAAAGCTGGAAGCTGTAAACTCACCAGTCGTTGTGTAATCCCAGGTGATTACACTCGCTTGTGCTGCGCTCATTATTGAGTAACAAAGAAATAGACTGACGGCTTTTTTTAATAAAATTTTCATGATAAACCCCTTATGGTCGGAAAATTTTGCCAAGATAAACACATACCTACTATCTGTAGCATGTTTTATGCCATTTTTTTTATGCTTTGATTAAACAATGAGTAATAAAGCGATGATCTTTTTTTGTGCTAGCATTACAACGGTGTTGTAAATTTTTTTGACGATTTTGCCGCGATAATAATTAATTTAGCTACTTTGTGGATCTAAAATGTGCACTGCGACGTAAAATCTGCTATTAACTTAGTAACAATCTAATTTTATTTAAAGAAAGAGTATTCTATGGAGCTGGAAAAGAATTTACCTAAGGTTGCGATTATAGGTTTAGGGTATGTTGGCTTGCCGCTAGCGGTTGCATTTAGTGAGCATTATCATACGATTGGTTTTGATATTAATCAGCAACGAATCGATGATTTAAGAGCTGGCGATGATGAAACCTTAGAAGTGACGGAACAAGAGCTAATTGATGCTGATAACCTTATTTTCACCACCAATAAAAAGGATTTATTGGAGGCCAATGTATTCATCGTTACGGTACCAACACCAATAACCTCTTCTAATCAACCTGATTTAACACCATTAATTAAAGCAAGTGAAATGATTGCAAAGGTGCTATCAATTGGTGATGTGGTTATTTATGAATCAACCGTTTATCCAGGGGCAACTGAAGAAGTTTGTGTGCCAATCTTAGAGCGCTATTCTAATCTGACCTTTAATCGCGATTTCTTTGCTGGCTATTCACCTGAACGGATTAATCCAGGTGATAAGGAGCATCGTGTTTGTGACATTCTTAAAGTGACTTCTGGCTCGACACCTAAAATTGCAGACTTTGTCGATAGCTTATACGGGCGAGTAATTACTGCTGGCACTCATAAGGCGAGCTCAATTAAAGTCGCTGAGGCAGCTAAGGTGATTGAGAATACTCAACGAGATCTCAATATTGCTTTGGTTAATGAGTTAGCGATTATCTTTAATAAATTAGATATTGATACTGAAGAAGTATTAAAAGCTGCCGGGACCAAGTGGAATTTTTTACCCTTTAGACCCGGTTTAGTCGGCGGTCATTGTATCGGCGTTGATCCTTATTATTTAACCCATAAAGCGCAATCAATTGGTTATTTACCCGAGGTGATTTTAGCGGGACGACGGATAAATGATAATATGGGTAAGTATGTGGTTACTCAATTAATAAAATCGATGATCCGTAAAAAACTTCAAGTGGTTGATGCCAAAATTTTGATTATGGGTCTGACATTTAAAGAAAATTGTCCTGATTTACGCAATACCAAAGTCATTGATATTATTCGAGCGTTAGAAGAATACGACGTCAATGTTGATGTGTTTGATCCCGGCGCTTCTAACGAGCAAGCCCAAGAAGAATATGAAGTTGAACTCATTGAGCAACCAATCGTCGATAATTATGATGCGGTGATACTTGCAGTGGCTCATGATGAATTTATCGAGCTTGGGGTTGAGCAGGTTAAAAGCTACTTAAAACCCGATGGTATTTTGTATGACTTGAAATATGTATTTGATGCTGATGCGGTCGACTTAAGATTATAATCTCAATAGAAAATAAAAACCGCTCAATTGAGCGGTTTTTTTGTGGCTAACTAATCGTTATTAAGTTGTTAATGATTGCATGATTTGACGAACCGATTTAGAGAGTTGGTCAGAGGAATCTGCGGTCTTTTTCGATAACGCTTCAGTTGCTTGAATTTCGTCACTGATCGAGGTAAACATTTCCTGAACATTACTACTAACCACTCGTTGCTCTTCTGCTGTCGCGGAGTTTTGGGTGTTCATTTTGTTGATTGATTCAATCGAACTACTGATTGTCTCCATCCGTACGCCTGACTGAGTGACGTTATCAACACATTTTTTCACTTGAACCATTGCTTGTTGGGTTACATTCTCGGCTTCGATTGATTCACGCTGTAATTTATCTATCGTGGTTTTGATTTGTTCGGTTGATTCTTGAGTTTTGGTTGCTAATGAGCGTACTTCATCTGCAACTACAGCAAAACCTCGTCCTTGTTCTCCAGCACGAGCAGCTTCAATTGCCGCATTTAAGGCAAGTAAGTTTGTTTGTTCAGCAATGCCGGTGATGACTTCTAAAATACTGCCGATTTCATTCGAGGCAATCCGTAAACAAGATAACCGTTGTACGACATTTTCTAAGCCGTCGGCTAAACGATTAATATCTTGGATTGTCTGTTTCATTAAGGCTTGAGACTGTGATGTTTCGCCACTGACCAAGGTTGTTTCTTCAGCCGTGAGCATCACATTCTGTGCCACCTCCGACACGCTGGCAATCATTTCAGCAAACGCACTTTGCATACTCAATATTTCACGACCTTGACTCGCTAAGGATTCATTCGTATGAACGGCAATATCAGCGGCTTCAGTACTTAGAGTGGCAAGATCTTTAGATGAGTGCTGTACCCGGCCTAAAATCGTTTGTGTTTGTCCTTGCGCCATTTTTAAATGCAGAGCTAGTTGTCCTATTCCACTGGTGTTGCCAGTATATAGCTCGCATAAAATCGGTGAGTTAATATAGAGCTTAGACTCGGTAACCAGTTTCTTATAGTTACTTAATAAATTGTTGGTGATCGCCGCCATGATAATACCCGAGCCGACAGTGGCTCCTAGGGCAACATTAGCGCTTAATTCTAATGAGAAAACTGTAATGGCAGGAATAATTGCTGATAAGCTGGCAATGATCGGTAAATTGGTACTGATTTCTATATCATTGAAGTTAAATCGTGATTTACCTTTGTTGAGTCGATCATAAAGTTTTTGACCTGATTCTACTTCTTTACGGCTCGGCTTTGTTCTGACGGATTGATAGCCAATGATTTTACCATTTTCTTTAATTGCACTAACAAAAGCGTTTACCCAGTAATGGTCGCCATTTTTACGACGATTCTTTATCAAGACCATATAAGGTTTGTCATTTTTCAAATGATCCCACATTTCGGCAAAAGCAGCGGAAGGAACATCAGGGTGACGGACTAAATTATGATCCGCACCGTTGAGCTCACTGTGACTAAAACCTGAGTATTCGTAAAAATCATCATTATAAAGAGTTATCTTTCCTTGTAGATCCGTGGTCGAAATTAATAGAGCGTTATCAGAGAGCATGTGTTCATTGTTGGTGATTGGTAAATTTGTTCTCATGATTATCCTTGTTGAGTTAGATAAAAATCATTGTTTATTTTACTGGCTACAAGATAGCGAAACATAAACATCCGTATTTTAAGTTTGTATTATTTTTTAAATTGTTGAAAGATACTGCTTATTATTCTTTTTTTAACATCGCACTTAATAAAAAAGGTTGCAAGTGTTTTTTGACTAAACATCGCATATTTTATGATTGATTTTTTGTGTTAATTTATTATGGCGATATTGATGTAATTCCCTTAAAATATCGCGCTTCCCAAATAGACTAACGGCGTCTTTGCCGCTCAAAGTGAGTCAGTATTAATTCATGAGCCAATTAACCGAAAATGTTGAGCTAAGCTTTTCTGAAAGTGGTGCGCTAGCACGTGCGATCAAAGGTTATCAGCCGCGCGAAGCTCAAACCAATATGGCGGTTGCTATTTGTGACGCTATTGAGCAGCGTCATCAATTAATTGTGGAAGCACAAACCGGGACCGGGAAAACTTTTTCTTATTTGGTTAGTGCAATCCTTAGTGGCGAAAAAACAATTGTTAGTACTGGTACCAAAGCCTTACAGGAACAGCTTTTTCATAAAGATTTACCCTTGGTACGTAAAGCATTAAATAAGCCACTGAAAATTGCATTATTAAAGGGGCGTAGTAACTATTTATGTATCGACCGGCTTAAAAAGAACAGTAAACAAGGCGCGGGTGTTCACCCGCAAATCGAAGCCGATCTTAGTCAAATAATACGCTGGTCTAGCCATACTGTTTCAGGCGATTTGGGCGATGTTCCAGGGATTGCTGAAGCGTCAATGGCATTGCCGTTAGTGACGTCGACACCGGATAATTGTTCGGGACGACAATGTCAGTATTATGATGATTGCTATTTATTACGGGCCCGTCGTTTGGCGATGGAAGCAGATTTGCTCGTGGTTAATCACCATCTGTTTTTTGCTGATATGGCATTAAAAGATACGGGTTTTGGTGAATTAATCCCACAAGCGGGCTTAATTATTTTTGATGAGGCGCATCAAATTCCAGATATTGCCTGTGGTTATTTTGGCCAATCGGTGTCGACTCGCGCGTTTAAGGAACTCGCCAACGATGTGATTCTTGCCTATCACTCGGATCTCAAAGATACCAAACAGCTAATAAAAGCGGCTCAAATCATCGAAAGATGTTGTGATCAGCTGCGGTTGTGTTTTTCTCATCATGGTGAACGAGGGGATTGGGGGCAAGCAATGTCTCGCAAAGAAGTCATCAGCGCCTTTGAACAGTTAACCGAAAATGTTGATTTTTTATATCAAGTGATTAAAATTTCATTGGGCCGCAGTGATCAACTTGACGGTTGTTTTGAGCGTCTTATTGAACTTAAAGCGTCATTGACACTATTCCAACAACATCAAAAAGTCGGATTTAGTTATTGGTATGAGGCCGGACGACAGCATTTACAATTAAACATTAGTCCATTGTCCATTGCGGATAAATTTAAACAACATATTGATAAGTATGAGGCGGGGTGGGTTTTTACTTCGGCGACTTTACAGGTTGATAATCAGTTTGAACATTTTAAAGGCCTATTAGGCATTGCTCAGGCGACCACATTGGCGCTTGATAGTCCCTTTGATTATCAAGAACAATCTTTATTTTGTATTCCCCGTTACCTACCTGAGCCTTCACACCCACAATATGTTGACCAACTATCGCAGTTAATTCAAACAATCATCGAAGCCAGTAATGGTGGTGTGATGATATTAGTGACGAGTTTCTCGACCTTAAATCGTTTACACCGGATGCTCGAAGGCAATATTAGTCAAACCTTGTTAGTGCAAGGACTCGATAGTAAACAAAAAATACTCCATCAATTTAGTGAGGACGGTAATGCGGTGCTACTAGCAACGGCTTCTTTTTGGGAAGGGGTTGATATTAGAGGGGACGCATTAAGGTGTGTTATTATAGATAAATTGCCCTTTGCTTCACCCGACGATCCATTACTCAAAGCACGTTTGAAAGATTGCTCAAAACGTGGTGAAGACGGTTTTTCAGCGGTGCAGATTCCACAAGCTGTTATTGCATTGAAGCAGGGAGCTGGGCGTTTAATCCGTGATAGCCAAGACCATGGGGCGTTTTTGTTATGTGATACTCGAATGGTCACACGACCTTATGGTCGTATATTTATGCAAAGCTTGCCTGATATGAAGCGAACCCGTGATGTTAAGCAAGTTATAACTTATTTAGAAAAATTAAATACATAGTGAATTTTAGATGTCTGAAAAAATATTAATTATCGATACTTCAACTGAAGCCTGTTCTGCCGCTTTATCAATTAATGGTCAAGTGACTAGTTTGTTTGAAATCGCGCCACGTATCCATACCAAATTGATCTTACCAATGATTGATCAAGTACTTAAGCAAAAAAATGTCACTGTTAATCAGCTAACGGCCATTGCTTGGGGCCGCGGCCCTGGCAGTTTTACCGGTGTCCGGATTGGCAGTGGGATTATGCAAGGTCTTGCTTTAGGTAGTGATAAGCCGGTATTACCTATCTCGACCCTCGCTGCAATGGCTCAACAGGCTATTGAACAAGCTAATGCTGAGTATGTGATGGCGGCTATTGATGCCCGGATGGGCGAAGTTTATTGGGGACTGTATCAAAATGTTGAGGGGCTCGCTACTCTGGTTGATAATGAGCAGGTGATTTCGCCGGAGCGATTGCTGCAGCAATCGTTCAATCAAGTTCAATATATGGCTGTTGGCACTGCATGGCAGGCTTATCCTGAATTATTAACCATGGCTAACATTAGTGCTAATGAGCAAATTCTCTACCCCAATGCCAAATATATGTCAGTATTAGCCCATCATTTATTCGGTGAGGGTGGTGCTATTGATGTCGAAGAGGCTAAGCCAGTGTATTTACGTGACACGGTCACTTGGAAAAAATTACCCGGCCGTGAATAAACAGTGACGAGAACTTTTTTCATGCTAGTATAGTTTTATGCAGATTGGTCATTCATATGGCGCCGGTTACACAACCCCAACGCCTAACCGCACCGGGGTTAGTCAAAATAACACCGAGCGCATTAACCTCGTTAATCCGACAACCGTTCGGCGAGATCAGGATGCCTTAAAAACACCGATAAAACCGCAAGAACCGCAGCCGACTCGCCTTAATAATGCAGAAGTCGCCATGGTCGCTTCAAGTAACCAAACGATCTACGATAAACCAACCGGTGCGAGTAGTTTGGCAATTCAGAGTTATCAGCAAGTGGTTAATCAACCCAAGCGAGAAGAAATCCAGCGGCTGGTTGGTATTGATATCTTTGCTTAATTCTTAAAAATGAAATCCAGATGAATCCAAGACTCTTATTTATTGCCTATTGTTTCGTTGCCTTCATTATCTCTTATGTACCAATGATTAATATTCCTTTTAATTGGCTCGAAACTGTTTTTCATGAGTTATCCCATGCGTTGATTACCGTATTAACGGGGGGACAGGTTATCTCTTTTAAACTGGAACTTAATGGTGCCGGCTTGGTACAATCTCGTGGTGGTGTTAGTACTCTAATCGCTTTTTCAGGTTATTTTGGTGCTGCCTGTTGGGGGTTTATTCTGTACCAAGCAGGATATAGCTATCGCATTGTCAAATCGCTTATTATGTTTTTGGTCGCAGGCTTGATTTTAGTGACCATTTTTTGGATCCGCGATTTTCTCACTTTATTCATTATGCTGATAATTATCGGTGGGTTATGGTTAATGTTACGTAACCACCAAACTAAGTGGCTACGTAACATTGGGCAGTTTACGGGTGTTTTTGTGTTGTTTAATGCGATCAAAAGTCCGTTATATCTCCTTGATGGCCAGCAAAGAGGAGATGGTTCGCTGCTAGCTCGATTGACCTTTATTCCAGAGTTTGTTTGGATTGTCATATGGTTAGGCTGGGGGCTATTTTTATTATTGAAAATGTGGCAGTTAACTAAAAGTTTGGGAAGAAATAAGAGATGACAACCATGGATACCAGTCAAGCAATGACTTTTGAGTTACCACACATTTCGCTGGCGGGAGTTAGTTGGGGTGATAAGACTAAACCTTTAATACTAGCCTTGCATGGTTGGTTAGATAATGCGGCTAGCTTCCAACCATTAGCACCTTATATTGATGACTATTATGTGATTGCGCTTGACTGGCCTGGGCATGGTTTGTCAGGGCATCGCCCGGTCGGGGCTAATTATCAGCTGTTGGATTATGTTTATGATTTGTATTGTTTGATTAAAACTGAGCAATGGCAGCAGGTACATATTGTTGCGCATTCATTAGGGGCCATTGTCAGCTCTATTTTTTGTGCGACATTTCCTGAACTAGTGAATAGGTTAGTGTTAATTGAAGCACTGGGTCCTATTACCGCGACAGCCGAGCAAACCAATGATAATATTAAAAAATCAGCGATTGCCCAGTTCAAACAATTAACTAGGACTAAGCCCATTCATCCGACGTTTGAAAGTGCAGTTAACGCCCGTAAAAATGCTGGAGACTTTAGTCATGATATTGCAAAAATATTAGTTAAACGCGGACTAATGGTGACAGAAGGAGGCTTTACTTGGCGTAGTGATATGAGATTAAATATTCATTCACCTTGGCGAATGATGCAAGAACAGGCAGAGCACTTGATGGAAAACCTGACAACTCGGACCTTAATTATTGTTGCGTCCGCGGGGTTACCCATGGTTAAAATAGGGTTAGAGCAACGACGACATTTAATTGAGCAGCTCGATGTTGTTGAACTTGATGGTGGTCATCATGTCCATATGGAGCAGCCTCACTTAACGTGGCAAGCGATTAAAGCACATTTTGAATTAGGTGAATGAAATACAACCGTATTGGCTATTTTTTGAATTGATTAGTGTTTTAACTCTAAATTATACTGTTAATTTGTGGGTGGTTGTGGGAATATTAAACGCACGTTTAAAAGATGTTGGGTTGGTATCAACATAAATAACAATAACACCAACTAAAAAACACGAGGAAATTACTGTGGAAAAAATCTGGTTACAGAGCTATCCAAAAGATGCCCCTGAATTTATCAATCCTGATCACTATCAGTCGTTGGTTGATTTGTTTGAAGAAAGTACCAGCAAATTTGCTGATTTACCTGCTTTTGCTAATATGGGACACGTGATCACATATCGTAAGTTAGAAGAGCAAACTCGCCATTTTGCCGCTTATTTACAAAATGATTTAAAGCTGGTTAAAGGCGATAAAATTGCAATTATGTTGCCGAACGTCTTGCAATATCCCATTGCAATGTTTGCTGCACTTCGTGTTGGCTTGGTCGTGGTTAATGTTAATCCTTTATATACTCCCCGTGAATTAAAACACCAACTTAATGACTCTGGCGCTAAAGCCATTGTGGTTATTTCAAATTTTGCATCAACCCTTGAAAAAATAGTGAATGAAACAGCCATTGAGCATGTGGTTTTGACTCATTTGGGTGACCAATTTAGACCAATAAAACGTACGTTGGTTAACTTTGTGGTTAAATACGTTAAAAAGATGGTGCCTAAATTTGATTTGCCTCATGCAATTTCGATGCGTAAAGCGTTGGTCAAGGGCAGTTACAGCCAATACGTTAAAGTTGATATTTGTGGCGATGATCTGGCTTACTTACAGTATACCGGTGGCACAACAGGTCCCTCTAAAGGGGCGATGTTAAGTCATCGTAATATGGTGGCTAATTTAGAGCAGGCATCTGCTGGCTTTGGCTCAGTGATAACCCCAGGTAAAGAGCTAATTGTGACGGCCTTACCGCTTTATCATATTTTTGCATTAACGGCTAATTGCTTAATGTTTATGAAATACGGTGCTCAAAATTTATTAATTACCAACCCTCGCGACATTCCTGGGTTTATTAAAGAGCTATCTAAAGTTAAATTTACTGCGATTACAGGGGTTAACACCTTATTTAATGCGATGTTAAATAATCCAGAGTTTTCAAAACTTGACTTCTCTCATCTTAAATTAACCTTAGGTGGCGGCATGGCAGTACAACGTGCTGTCGCAGAGCAATGGCAGCAAGTCACAAAAACGTTTTTACTCGAAGGTTATGGTTTAACAGAGTGTTGCCCACTGGTGACTATCACGCCTTATGACTCGACTGGTTTTTCAGGTAATATTGGGTTACCTTGTGCTTCTACCGAATGCCGGATTGTTGATAATGATGGTCAAGTAGTTGCTAACGGCGAGCCTGGTGAATTGCAAGTCAAAGGGCCACAAGTGATGCAAGGTTATTATAATTGCCCAGAAGAAACCGCTAATGTCATGAGTGGAGACTGGTTTAGTACCGGTGATATCGCGACCATGGATGATCAGGGATTCTTTAAAATTGTCGATCGTCAAAAAGATATGATTATTGTGTCGGGCTTTAATGTTTACCCCAATGAAGTAGAAGAAGTTTGTGCGATGCATAAAGGGGTCTTAGAAGTGGCAGTGGTTGGTGTTCCCCATGAGGTTTCCGGTGAAATTATTAAAGCCTTTGTGGTCAAAAAAGACCTGAGCCTAACGGAAAAAGAGCTGAGAGCCCATTGTCGAGAAAATTTGACCGGGTATAAAGTGCCAAAAGTCGTCGAATTTAGAGACGAATTACCAAAAACAAATGTTGGTAAAATATTGCGTCGTGAGTTACGAGAACAAGAAATCGCTAAACTGAACGGTTAAATAATGCGAAAGTATCAATATTGAGTTAAAATAGCTAGCCATTGTGGCTAGCTATTTTTTTGGTTTTTTTGTGATTAAATATATATATATCGATACTCAACCGGCATTAGAACAGCTGTGTGCAAGCTATGAGCAAGCGTCAGTTTTGGCCGTTGATACTGAATTTGTTCGTGAGCGTACTCTGTATGCAAAATTAGGGCTATTACAAGCCTATGATGGTCAAACATTAGCATTGATCGATCCTTTGGTTATTAGTGATTTATCGCCGTTTTGGCGATTACTTGAAAACCCTTCCATTATCAAAGTTATTCATGCTGGCAGTGAAGATTTTGAAGTGTTCAAACACTACGGTCAAGTAACCGTTACTCCACTCTTTGACTCGCAAGTTGCCGCTGCATTATCATCGATGGGATCAAGTCTAGGCTATGGAAAATTAATTGAAACGTTACTCGATGTTAGCTTAGATAAAGGCGAGTCACGCACAAATTGGTTAGCGAGACCGTTAAGGGAAGCTCAACTTAATTATGCTGCCAATGATGTTTACTATTTGCATCAAGCTTATTTTAAGTTACAGCAAATGCTTGAACAAAATGGGAAATTAACTATTTGTCAGCAAGAATGCCAACGTCTGGTTAATAAACCTAACAATACGATAGTCCTTGATAAATATTTAGACATCAGTGGGGCATGGCAACTGGTTCCTGAACAGCTAGCGGTCTTGCAACAACTAGCCGCTTGGCGATATCTTGAGGCGGTAAAGCGAGATTTAGCCTTAGGTTTTGTGATCAAAGACTCAGAGTTACTAGCGCTAGCATCACGAACACCACAGCAGATAAATGATCTCTATACCATCAAAGAAATACACCCGATGGTGGTTAAGCGTCATGGGAAAAAATTATTGGCGCTAGTGGCTCAAGGCCTTTCCCAAGATGACTTACCAAGTAAAATAGAGCGGCTAGTTAATTTTTCTGCGTATAAACAAACGTTTAAGACGATTAAAGCGTTAGTTGAACAGGTGGCCAACGAGCATGATATTCCGAAAGAGATGATTGCATCTAAGAAAATTATTAATCAAGTGTTGAGCCATTATTGGATACATCGACAGCAGAGTAAGCATCTACCAATTTTGCTCAGTGGTTGGCGTCATCAACTTTTGGGTGAAAAAATCATTGATTTATTAAGCAATAAAAAAGGGTGACCATGTCACCCTTTTTTTTAATAACTGACCCGTTATTTTTTGTGGTCTGGTAAGGTGACATTGAGTTCTAGCACGGCTAAATCATCGCTATTATCGTATTCAACACTGACCTGATCTTCAGAAACATTGACGTATTTAGCAATAACAGCCAATATATCTTGTTTCAATTGTGGCAAGTAATCAGGGCTTGAGCGATTACCACGCTCATGGGCTACAATGATCTGTAAGCGTTCTTTTGCTAGTGAGGCCGTGTTACTTTTGGGACTTCTAAAATAATCTAATAATGACATGTTAGCCTCCAAATAATCGTTTTAATAAGCTTTTTTTCTCGGCCGTTACAAATCTGAAGTCTACTTCTTCTCCTAACAAACGCGAAATAGCATCGGTATAAGCTTGCCCAGCATCGCTTTCCTGATCGTGGATTACTGGCTCGCCAGAATTCGATGCCTTAAGAACTGATTGTGATTCAGGAATAACCCCTAACAATTTAATGGCTAAAATATCCTTAATATCCTCGACACTTAACATTTCACCTTCATCGACTCGGCTTGGGTTATAGCGGGTAATCAATAAGTGTTCTTTGATTGGCTCTAAGCCTTCCTCTGCCCGTAATGATTTACTTTGCAAAATACCTAAAATTCGGTCAGAGTCACGCACTGAAGACACTTCAGGGTTGGTGGTGACAATTGCTTCATCGGCATAATAAAGTGCCATCATCGCACCTGCCTCAATACCTGCTGGGGAGTCACATATAATATAGTCGAATTTTTCTTTAAGCTGCTCAATGACTTTGCCAACACCTTCGCGAGTTAATGCGTCTTTATCACGTGTTTGAGAGGCCGGTAAAATAAACAGGTTGCTGACTCTTTTATCTTTGATCAGTGTTTGGTTGATGTTGGACTCACCGTTAATTAAATTAACAAAGTCGTAAACAACGCGCCGTTCACAACCCATAATAAGGTCGAGGTTACGCAGGCCAATATCAAAGTCGATAATAACAGTTTTGAAACCTTTTAACGCTAACCCCGTACCAATAGCAGCACTGGAGGTTGTTTTACCAACACCACCTTTTCCTGAGGTTACTACAATTACTCGAGACATTCTGTCACTTCCTTTAATTCTGTGTTGATAACAGCGGCTCAATGACGAGCTGCTCATGTTCTAATTTTACCATACCTGATTTTTTCCAGGCATCTGACTGCAATGATTCACTTAACCAGTATGTACCTGCAATTGAAACTAATTCGGCTTCGATCGATAGACTGAAGATGGCAGCGTTTTGGTCACCAGAAGCCCCAGCGATGGCCCGGCCGCGTAGTGTACCATAAATATGGATGCTACCGTCGGCAATAACTTCTGCGCCATTACCTACCGAGCCAATAATCACTAAATCAGAGTCTTTTGCGTAAATTTGCTGACCAGAACGGATGTTCTGGCTCACCACTTTAGTTGGGGTCGGCTCTTTTAGTTTTTCTGTTGTAGTGGCTGGTGCAGTAGAGGGCGTTTGTTTGGGGCTGTCCTGTTGGTTAGTACGTTGCTCTGTCTTTGGCTGTTTCAATACGGCTAAATTAGCAATTCTGGCTTGCTTTTTTTGCTCATTTGAACCATTACAGATCCCAACACAAATAAAGTCCAGTTGTTCAATTGTCGATTTAAGTAGAGAAAAATCAATTTGTTGGTTTTCAAGTTTCTCAATATTGATCACCAAAGGGGCGCGATAAAAAAAAGAAGGTGCTTGAGCCCGTTTATTCTGTAGCTGGTTGACCAATTTGGTGAGATCATTGTCTTCAAGCTGTAAAATTGATAAAGGAAACAGGCTGCCTTTTAATTCTGCGGTGGTGTTGGTCATTAACAAGAAACCTTAAAAGAAGAATTTACTCTTTTTCTTAATTATTTTTTAATGCAGTCATGGTATATTCTCACCTACTAAGTATCAAGCCGAAAAGGCAGGTTTTTACCCCTATGTTATGTTCAGTTTATAAAAGTTCGAAAAAAGCAGATACCTATCTCTATATTGCTAAAAGAGATGATTTCTCACCGGTGCCATCGTTATTGATGGAAAAATTTGGTCGACCAATTTTCGTGATGATAGTCCCATTACAGAAACGAGACTTAGCGGTTGCTGAGAATGAAAAAGTGATTGCCAAAATTAAACAGCAGGGTTTTTACTTACAAATTCCACCACCGGTTGAAGATTTACTAAAATCATTCAAACACGAAAATAATCAGTCAAACAATCAAGATAAAAATGAAAGCTGAGCCGTTTTGGCACAGTAAGCCGATGGACCAATTTACGGATCCAGAATGGGAATCATTGTGTGATGGTTGTGGTAAATGCTGCCTTAATAAAGTGATTGATGATGAAACAGAAGAATTGTTTTTTACCAATGTTGCTTGTACGTTGCTCAATACTGAAACTTGCCAGTGCAGTAATTATCCACAACGCTTTAAGTTAGTGTCTGATTGTTTCAAAGTGACGCTAGAACATCGCGAAAGTTTTGGCTGGTTGCCGGCTAGTTGTGCTTATCGTTTAATTGATGAGGGCAAAGAATTACCAAGTTGGCACCCGTTGCTGGTGGGCTCTAGTGAACAGATGCATCACTTAGGACAATCCGTTCGCGGTAAAGTGATTAGTGAAGATGTCGCCGGTGATCTTGAAGACCACGTGGTTACGTGGCCGTTACATTTCGTGTCTTAAATTAGTACTTAAGGTAAAAACCGGTTGCTTACCCGTAGTCGGTTTAAGGCGATAATAGTAAGCGCCAGCGTAAAAGCACCAAAAATCACGATCATCCATTGCGACATGCTATATCCAGCAAACATCCATGATATATCAGCGCAATCCCCGGTTGCTTGAAAAAAGCTGGGGATAAGTTGGTCTAACTTGAGCCATGATGGAAAGTCTGGTGCGAAATCACAGGTAAAGAATGGCGAGGGATTAGTTTGAATTTCAACATGCTCTATCGCAATCAACAAGCCTTTAATGGCGCTATACCCCCAGATTAAATAACCGATCCATCGAGAGACCGCATAGCTGGGCGCAATCGCACCGATTAAGCCGGCAATTGCAATGCCTAGTATTGCCGTACGTTGATAGATGCACATCACACAAGGCTCTAAGCCTAAACCGTATTGAAAAATTAATGCGGTGATCTCAAAAGCAGTGGCGACCAAAAATAATGATAACCAAGCTATCCGTTTTGTCGCTAGATTATTTAAAAAATTCAACATGTTATTCTCTATTGGTAATAGTTGTTAGCATAATAACAAAAAAGCCTAACTTAAAAAGTTAGGCTTTTCAATCATGAAACAATGGTACTAATGGCTACTGCCATTAGTACCATGGGATATTTCAGAGGCATTATGGTGATTAATTAACCCCCTCTCATAGAAGTCTGCGGTCATGGTATCGAGGAAACCTGATTGAATCATCATGAAACCAACAATCGATAATACGATAGTATAAGGCAATGCCATATAGACCATCCGACCATAACTTAAGCGAATTAATGGGGCTAATGCCGAGGTTAACACAAATAAGAACGCTGCTTGACCGTTTGGTGTTGCCACACTCGGTAAGTTAGTACCTGTGTTGATAGCGACAGCAAGCATGTCAAATTGGTCACGGGTAATTTGGCCACTGGCTAGGGCTGTCGATATTTGCTCAATATAAACGGTACCGACAAATACATTATCACTGACCATGGATAATAAACCGTTCGCCATATAGAACATCACCATTTGAGTCGTACCTTCATAGGTTAATACCCAGTCGACCACGGGAGTAAATAGGTTCTGATCAATAATTACCGCAACGATAGCGAAGAACACTCCGAGTAAGGCGGTAAAGGGTAAGGCTTCTTCAAAGGCTTTGCCTAAAGCGTGCTCTTCAGTGATACCATTAAAGGCGGTAGCCATGACAATGACTGATAAACCAATTAAACCAACGGCTGCTAAATGGAAGGCTAAGCCAATAATCAACCATACTGCCAATAACGCTTGGATGATTAATTTCGCATTATCTTTAGCCGTACGTTCAGCATCTTGCTTGTCGGCAAAATCAGTCAGAATTTTACGAACATTGCTCGGTAGTTTGACACCATAGCTAAACCAACCCATCTTTTCCACAATGGCACAAGTGAGCAGTCCACAAATGAATACTGGTATGGTTACCGGTGACATTCGAATAGCGAATTCAATAAATTCCCATCCGGCTTTTTCGGCAATAATCAGATTTTGAGGTTCACCTACTTTCGTCATAACGCCACCCAGTGCCGTACCGACACCTGCATGCATTAATAGATTACGTAAAAAAGCACGAAACTGTTCTAAATCGCTGCGATTAGCTTCTTGTAATTTATCGTCGTCAGTATGGTCGTGTGCATGATTGAAGTCTTTACCAGAGGCCACTTTATGATAAACCGAGTAAAAGCCCACCACAACACTGATGATAACTGCAATAACCGTTAAAGCATCTAAAAATGCTGATAAAAAGGCACCAGCGAAACAAAATGATAATGATAATAATGTTTTAGAATGTAGTTTTGTGATGAGTTTGGTGAAGGCATAGAGTAATAACTCTTTCATAAAATAAATGCCAGCAACCATGAAAATCAATAGCAAGATGACTTCTATATTGCCGACCATTTCATGGAGTACCATCGATGAGGAGGTCATGCCTATAGCAACGGCCTCAATAGCGAGTAAACCACCAGGTTGCAGCGGGTAACATTTTAAAGCCATCGCTAAAGTAAAGATGAACTCGACGACTAATAACCAGCCGGCGACAAAGGGATTAACTAAAAAGAAAACGATCGGATTAATAATTAAAAATGAAAGTATTGCAATTTTATACCAAGTAGGGGACTTCCCTAAAAAATTTAACATAAATGCTTTACTAAGAGACATTGACGGCATTTTATCCTCGCTAGGGCGAATTGTTGATTATTTGTTAATAGTGCCATGGATCTTACAACAAATTTAGGTAATAACACTAGATAAAAGGTCTTAAATGATTACTTACTCAGTGATATTATTTTAAATTGTTGTTTATCCTTGTGATACTGGCTTTTTAACGTGTGAATTATTGAACAACAATATCATAGTCTTTTCGCCGCAACAAAATTAGATTTATATCAAGATAGCATTGAAAAGAAAGCTGTTTGCATAAAAAATGCGCACATCATTGACGGAATAATATATCAGTATCAATTTTACAGGGCTCTGGTATCATCCTTTGAATATTGTGATTTTTATTCGAGTGTTAAAATGATTTATAAGGCGCAAAGTCCTGCTGGATTTGCTGAAGAATATCTTGTTGATTCTATATGGACTGGACGTTTCCCTGCCGGTTCATTTTTGCCTGCTGAACGCGAACTTTCAGAATTAATTGGTGTAACAAGAACAACACTTCGTGAGGTATTGCAGCGTTTATCCCGTGATGGTTGGTTAACAATCAAACATGGTAAACCAACGAAGGTTAATAATTTTTGGGAAACAGCTGGATTAAATGTATTAGTGACCATGGCTCGGTTAGACAAAAATGGTATTCCTGAATTAGTTGATCAACTTTTATCGGCCCGAACCAATGTTTCTGTTATTTATATTCGTGCGGCGTTAAAAACCAATCCAGAGAAATCTCGCGACATCATTCATGGCTATAAAGCCATTGATGACACAGCATTCGCCTACTCTGACTTTGATTATTGGATGCATCATCAATTAGCATTTGCTTCTGGTAATCCTATTTATGTGTTAATTCTTAACGGCTTTAAAGATTTATATGGTCGTGTTGGCCGCTTATATTTTGAATCTGAAGAAGCTCGCCGCTTGGCCGATGCCCATTATGACGAGTTAGCAGAATTAGCGATGCAAGGCAATTTTGACCAAGTGATCGTATCAATGCGTCGCTATGGCTTAAAAACTGGTAAAATATGGGCGGCATTACGTGATCGCCTACCAACAGACATTGTAGATGCTATTCGTTAAGATTAGCTGCTTTGTCCGGACAGCATTGTAATAACTCAATGCTGTCATCGCTATTTTTCTGCTCAATTCTGACCGTAAACCCCCATAATCGATGAACATGTTTTATCACTTCTTCCGCGGATCCTGCTAGGGGCACTCCTTGCTGTGGGTAATATCTCAACGTTAAAGAGCGGTCGCCATCGACTCGAACATCATACACTTGAATATTGGGTTCGATATTCGATAAATTATATTGTTTAGACAGTGTTTCCCTAACGGCTAAATAGCCTTGTTCATTATGAATCGCACTGACGTCGATATGACTTAGTTTACTGTCATCAGTGATACTAAATAACTTCATTTCTCGAATTAAGTGTGGTGATAGGAATTGGCTAATAAAGCTTTCATCTTTGAAGTTTTCACACGCAAAATGAAGAGTGTCTAGCCAGTTACTACCAGCAATATCAGGGAACCATTGTCGGTCTTCAGCCGTTGGATGTTCACAGATTCTTCTAATATCGCAAAACATCGAAAACCCCAGTGCATAGGGATTAATTCCTGAATAATAATCACTGTTATAAGGGGGTTGATAAATAACATTGGTATGTTGATGTAAAAATTCTAGCATAAACTTGTCACTGACATCACCACGATCATAGAGCGTATTCAAAATCGTATAATGCCAAAATGTCGCCCAACCTTCATTCATCACTTGAGTTTGTTTTTGCGGATAAAAAATACTGAGATATCTTTCGAACTATTCGAATAATTTCCCGCTGCCAAGATTCCAATAATGGTGCATTTTTTTCAATAAAATATAAGATGTTTTCTTGGGGATCTTTAGGGTAACGATCTTTAAGCAGTTGTTCATCAGCTTTGCGTTTCGGCACAGTGCGCCACAAATCATTGACTTGACTTTGAAGATATTCTTCGCGATCTTTTTGACGTTGATGCTCTTTGTACATTGATATTTTACTCGGCCTTTTATATCGGTCTACACCGAGATTCATTAATGCATGACAAGAGTCTAGAGTGTCTTCAACTAGATCTATCCCGTATTTTTCCTCACAGCTACTAATGAATTTTTTGGCAAAAAGTAAATAATCGATAATAGAGTCAGCATCAGTCCAAGTGGTAAACAAATAGTTGTTTTTAAAAAATGAATTATGACCATAACAAGCATGAGCAATGACTAAGGCTTGCATCGTCATAGTGTTCTCTTCCATTAAATAGGCGATGCATGGATTTGAATTGATGACTATTTCATAGGCCAAGCCCATTTGTCCCCGTTGATAATTTTGCTGGGTTTGAATAAATTTTTTGCCATAGCTCCAGTGATTATATCCAACGGGCATACCGACACTTGAGTAAGCATCCATCATTTGTTCCGAGGTGATGACTTCAATTTGGTTAGGGTAGGTGTCTAAACGATATTCTTGAGCCACTTCTTTGATAACTTGATGGTATTGCTCAAGCTTATCAAATGTCCAATCGCCACTATCATCGAGATGGGTTTTATCAAGACAGTTTTTATCGAGGTCGTTTTTTTGTTTAGTATCTGTTGTCATCGAATCGTCCTTAAGCCAGTTGCTTTTGAAATAATTCTCTAAATACTGGATAAATATCAGCAACACTCTTTATGTGTTTTATCGCAAATTGAGGGTGAGTGGCAGCGAGATTTTGATATTGTTGCCATAATGACTGATGGGCTCGGTTAGTTATTTCGATATAGCTGTAATGTCTAGTAAAAGGTAATATTTGTTGTTGTAATAATTGCGCACACAGCGGTGTATCATCAGCCCAATTATCGCCATCAGACGCTTGCGCGGCATAAATATTCCATTGATCTTGAGGGTAGCGCTTGCGCTGAATATCGCTCATGAGTTTAAGAGCGCTTGATACTATAGTACCGCCAGTTTCCTGAGAATAGAAAAATTCGTGTTCATCCACTTCTTTTGCTTGGGTATGATGCCTGATGTACACCACTTCAATAGTTTTATAGCGACGCGATAGAAACAAATAGAGCAACACATAAAAGCGCTTAGCAATATCTTTGGTCACTTGATCCATTGATCCAGAGACATCCATTAAACAAAACATCACCGCTCGAGATGATGGCATGTCTTGTTTACTAAAATTATTGAACATTAAATCAAAATCATCAATAAAAGGGATGCGACGTATTTGTTTCTTTAATAGAGCGATAGCTTGTTCTAAACTATCTATCTCAGCTTGAGGAGGCTCTTGCAGCGCATTTAATTGGCTGAGCCTTTCCTCTAATGCCCTAATTTCTCGTCGCTCGCTACCCGATAAGGCAATACGTCGAGCGAGTGATTTCTTGAGTGAACGCACCACATTAATATTGTTGGGCAAGCCAACAGTGCTAAAACCGCTGCGCACTATTTTTTGTTCAACAATATCATTTATTTTGTTTTTTTGTAGATTGGGTAATTCCAAGTCTTCAAATAATAAATCTAAATATTCATCTTTAGATATTTGAAACTGAAACTCATCGTTGCCTTCACCGCTATCACTGGCATCACCGTCACCGGCGCCAGAGCCTTGCCCCCCTGGTGGTTTGGGTATTTGATCGCCCGTTTGAAATTGGTCGTTACCAGGCAATACTCGTTCTCTCACTCCCCCTTGACCTTGATGAAAAAAAGGTTCATTAAGATCTTTGGTTGGAATACTAATACTTTCGCCAGATGTCACGTCGGTGACGCTACGTTTTGACACCGCATCAGCGACCGCTTGCTTAATTTGCTTGTTATAACGTCGTATAAAACGTTGTCGATTTACCGAGCTCTTATTCTTGCCGTTGAGTCTTCGGTCGATAAAATTAGCCATATCGCCTCCAAATACCCGATTAAGAAGATTTACGTACTCTTAAGTACCATTCTGTTAGCAGCCTGACTTGCTTTTGGGTATAACCTTTTTGAGTCATTCGCTCAACAAAATCTGCATGCTTTTGCTGATCATCATTCGATGTTTTATTATTAAATGAAATAACCGGCAGCAAATCCTCGGTGTTTGAAAACATTTTCTTCTCAATCACCGTTCTTAATTTTTCATAGCTAGTCCATGATGGATTGTTGCCTGCATTATTGGCTTTTGCTCGTAGCACAAAATTGACGATTTCATTACGGAAATCTTTTGGGTTACTAATGCCGGCAGGTTTTTCAATTTTTTCTAATTCATCATTAAGTGCACCGCGATCAAATAGTTGACCGGTTTCGGGATCGCGATATTCTTGATCTTGAATCCAAAAATCAGCGTAGGTCACATAGCGATCAAAGATATTCTGGCCATACTCAGAATATGATTCTAGATATGCGGTTTGAATCTCTTTACCTATAAACTCAATATATTGAGGAATGAGGTAACCCTTCAAGTGGGCTAAGTATTTTTCACTTAACTCTTCTGGAAATTGCTCTCGTTCAATCTGTTGTTCTAACACATAAAAAAGATGAACAGGGTTTGCTGCCACTTCATTTTGATCAAAATTAAAGACCCGAGACAGAATTTTAAAGGCGAAACGTGTTGATAACCCGGTCATTCCTTCGGCGACACCTGCATTGTCTTTATATTCCTGCAACGATTTCGCTTTCGGATCGGTATCTTTGAGAGTTTCACCGTCATAGACCCGCATTTTTGAATGAATACTTGAATTTTCTGGGGCAATCAAGCGCGACAGTATACTAAACTCGGCCAATATTTTTAGGGTGTCTGGAGCGCATTGCGCCGATGATAATCGTGAGGTCGATAATAGTTTATCGTAAATACTGATTTCTTCACTCACTCGTAAGCAATAAGGCACTTGGACAATATAAACGCGATCTAAAAATGCTTCATTATTCTTATTTGCTCTAAAAGTCTGCCACTCTGACTCATTGGAATGGGCTAAAATAATGCCATTAAAAGGCATCGCTGAAATCCCTTCTGTGCCGTTGTAATTACCTTCTTGAGTCGCGGTCAATAAGGGATGGAGCACCTTAATTGGTGCCTTAAACATTTCAACAAACTCCATTAACCCTTGATTCGCACGACATAACGATCCTGAATAAGAATAAGCATCGGCGTCATTTTGTGCAAAATGTTCAAGTTGTCTGATGTCGACTTTGCCCACTAACGCGGATATGTCTTGATTATTCTCGTCACCAGGTTCTGTTTTGGCAATCGCAATCTGATTCAGAATTGAAGGGTAGGTTTTGACTACTCTAAATTTAGTGATATCACCGCCGTATTGATGTAAGCGTTTGACCGCCCACGGTGACATAATGGTATCGAGATAACGTTTAGGAATATTATATTCATTCTTTAGTAGCGCGCCATCTTCATTTGGATCAAAAAGAGCAAGGGGATGGTCATTAACAGGCGAGCCTTTTAAGCGATATATTGGCATTTTTTCCATTAAGCTTTTTAATTTTTCTGCTAGCGAGGACTTGCCGCCACCGACGGGACCTAATAAATACAAGATTTGTTTTCTTTCTTCGAGACCTTGAGCTGAGTGCTTAAGATAAGACACAATCTGTTCAATCGCATCTTCCATGCCATAAAAATCTTTGAAGGGTTGGTAACGATTAATTAAACGATTAGAGAATATCCGACTTAAACGGGGATCGGTGGCAGTATCGATGACTTCAGGTTCACCAATCGCAAGCAGTAATCTTTCTGAGGCTGATGCATAACAACGATCGTCATCTTTACATAATTGTAAAAACTCTTGTAGGCTATACTCTTCTTCTTTTGTTGCTTCATAGCGATTTTGGTAATGATTAAATATAGACATCGTACTCCCCTTGAATGTGAAATACAGCCAACGTGAAATTTATTACTACGACAACCTGATATCAATGTTATTGGCTGATGTTAAAAGTCCTTTAATCCTTAACTTATAGCAAAAAATGGTAATTACTAGCTTTTTGTCTAAAAATAAAAAAACGGATTGGTCTAACAATTAGACCAGACAAACAAGAATAAATTTCATTGGGTTAATTTTTATCTTGCCTCTCTAAAGACTAGTATAATTAATTGAATATAGTGTGATTTTTTTATATTTTGAATTAATTTTTATTGAAAAGGGCTCGAATGAGCCCTTTTTGTTAGGCCTGCGGCCTTAATAATTATTAAGCTGAAAAGTTTGCCGCAGCAAAATCCCAGTTAATTAACGCCCAAAAACCTTTTAAATAATTAGGACGAACATTACGGTAATCGATGTAGTAAGCATGTTCCCATAGATCAACGGTCATCAGCGGAGTGATTGTATCGTCCGTTAATGGTGTTGCCGCATTGCTAGTATTAACAATGGCTAAACTGCCGTCAGCATTCTTCACTAACCAAGTCCAGCTTGCGCCGAAGTTGTTCACTGCACTGTCATTGAATTTAGCCACGAAATCAGCGTAAGAGCCAAATGAAGCGTTTATGGCTTCTAGTAATGCACCAGTTGCTTCGCCGCCGCCATTAGGGCTTAGGCTGTTCCAGTAAAATGTGTGATTCCATATTTGTGCTGCATTGTTGAATACACCACCTTGAGCAGTCTTGATCAATTCTTCAAGTGATTTAGATGCTAATTCTGTACCTTCCACTAGACCATTTAATTTAGCAACGTAAGTTGCATGGTGCTTTCCGTGGTGAAACTCTAAGGTTTCTTGTGAAATATGTGGTGCTAATGCATCAATTGCATAAGGTAGTGCTGGTAATTCAAACGACATAATAATCTCCTGTTATGTATTGTCTATTTATTGCGCTCATTGCTGTTATTCTCTCTCTATAATACAGCAAAAAATTGATTTGGGTCAAAATAGAATGTAGTCTTTATCAGCTATTTTTTTGATTTATAATCCTTAATAATAATGGGGTTTAGTCTTGGCTTGTGACAGCGTACAATAGCTGTTACTTGATATAAATTTTTAGACACTAGTCGTGTTAGCCTAAGGATTAAAGATGGAAACGTTAGACAAAATTAAACAACAAATTACTGAAAACCCAATTATTTTGTACATGAAGGGCTCTCCTAAGTTACCTAATTGTGGTTTTTCTTCACAAGCGTCACAAGCTGTGATGAGTTGTGGCGAAAAATTTGCTTTTGTTGATATTTTACAAAACCCTGATATTCGTGCTGAATTACCTAAATTTGCTAACTGGCCAACGTTCCCACAACTTTGGGTTGACGGAGAGTTAGTGGGTGGTTGTGATATTATTTTAGAAATGTATCAACAGGGCGAGTTACAGCCTTTGTTAAAAGAAACTGCAGAAAAGCATAATCAAGAAGATTAATACTTTAACTATTAGTCTGATATAAACAATTATTTGCTCATTGTGAGCTTAACAAAATGGAGAAAATTATGAGCGTATTAGTAGGCCGTCAAGCACCAGATTTTACAGCAGCAGCCGTATTAGGTAATGGTGAAATCGTTGATTCATTTAACCTAAATGAAGCGATTAAAGGTAAAACAGCAGTAATCTTCTTTTACCCATTAGATTTCACGTTTGTTTGTCCGTCAGAACTTCTTGCTTTTGATCACCGTATGGCTGAGTTTGACAAGCGTAATACTGTCGTGATCGGTGTTTCAATCGATTCTCAGTTCTCACACAATGCATGGCGTAACATGCCAGTAAACGACGGTGGCATTGGTCCAGTTAAGTACACCCTAGTTGCTGATGTTAAACATGAAATCTGTCAAGCATATGATGTTGAACATGCGGCCGGTGTTGCACTACGCGGTTCATTCTTAATCGATGAGAACGGTGTTGTTCGCCATCAAGTTGTTAATGATTTACCATTAGGTCGTAACGTTGACGAAATGTTACGTATGGTTGACGCATTACAATTTCACGAAGAGCATGGTGAAGTTTGTCCTGCGGGTTGGAAGCAAGGCGACAAAGCTATGACTGCTTCACCTGAAGGCGTTGCAAGTTACTTATCAGAGAATGCTGATAAACTATAACGTTTATTAACATATCTACCCTAAAGCCGAATTATTTATTTAATTCGGCTTTTTTAATGCTTTTTTCTAATGGCTTATTAGTCCATTTTTGGCTACTTTATGTTTAAAGGATCTTAATAATAAGGGGCTACTTTGTTTTTTACACCGAAATGTTCAGTACTAATGGTTTGTATGGGTAATATTTGCCGCTCACCTACAGCGGAAGCTGTGCTAAAACGTTACATCAAACAGCAAAATTTAAAGGTTAAAGTTGATTCTGCTGGTACTCTTGGTATACACCGAGGTAATAGGCCAGATCAGCGATCTGTTCGAGTGGCTGAGCAGCGTGGGTATGATTTTTCTGGGATAAAATCTCGTCCGGTGGAAGATAAAGATTTTGAGAAGTTCGATTTTATTCTCGCGATGGATCAAGATAACTTAACGGAACTTCAAGTTAAATGCCCTGCAGAATATCAGCACAAGCTCCAGCTAATACTTAAGTATGGTGATTGCGATGAAAGTGAAGTCCCAGATCCTTACTACGGAGGCAGTAAAGGTTTTGATTTGGTACTCGATTTAATTGAAAACTCAATGAAAGGCTTGTTGCCTGCGATAAAACGTAAGTGTTATTAGTTGTAAGCTGTAAACATAAATAGAAATATAAAAACGAGACGATAATATATGTTAATTATCGTCTCGTTTTTTCTTAGTTAACTGCTTTTGCTAGCGTAGTTTGAGAACTCGCATGGTTGGTTGCACCAGCAGTGCCAGCACCACGGGTACTTGCACTAAAAGGCAAACGCTTGTCTGCAGCCATCTCTGTAACAGGCTCTACATTCGCGTTCATATTCACCGGCGTAGGCTTTGTCATTGGTGCACTTGCAGAACCAGTAAAATTACTTGCTACCGGCGTTTCAGTGACCGCTTCCATTGGTGCTTCAGCAACCGCTTCCATTGGTGCTTCAGTGACTGTTTCAACCGGTGCTTCAGTGACTGTTTCCATTGGCGCTTCAGTGACTGTTTCCA
>SPKZ01004505.1_pt1 | contig 37826 bp, 46 predicted proteins | sample 2456571 | NCBI WGS metagenome assembly SPKZ01 (sample SAMN11192286, study PRJNA482655) | marine metagenome | biome: ENVO:00000447; feature: ENVO:00000244|ENVO:00000211|ENVO:00000569|ENVO:00002023; material: ENVO:00002151; isolation source: ocean water from marine abyssalpelagic zone ...
AAACGGTAAATGTCCCCAAAGATTTTTTTGATGTTGGGGTTAAAGCTAGTTTTGGTGAAAACATACAAGCTAATCTTACTACTGAAGAATTTACATTTATCCTAGATGCATACCAAGAAATAGTTAACTGGATAAATGAAGGGCGTAACGGGGGTGTAGGAATCTTTGAAGGCATCCCTATAAGCATTTTAAATGGGGTAGGAGGGGCTAACGTCTCTATCTTTAAGGGAATACTAGACCTACAAGCAGGTACGACTGTACAGCCTAATTTAAAGCAGGTTCAAACCACACTTAGACAGGATGATAGCTTAAATGCTTTGGATCAGCTTTTAGAACCTCTTGATTATGGGTATTTGCTGGATTTAAAAGTAATCACTTCAGGAGATTATGTAGATGTAGATTATGTTATTAATCCTGTAGATCAGGGCATAGCTACAATAACTACGTTGATAACGCTGTATCTTTTAAGTAAACAGCTTGCTGATACTATTGAAAAGTTAGCTACCAGTATAGCAAATATTTCTGCACTTGCTGCTACTGGTCTTACTGGTCCTGTAGCCAGTGCTATTTTTGCTGTAGCTGTAGCAATTGCACAGGCAGCTTATGCTGCTACATTACTTGTTTTGATAGTAGACTTTGGCATAGACCTTTTTAACATTGTGGTGCAACCCCAAAGAACGCACAAAGGTATTTTACTAAGAACATTGCTGGCAAAAGCTTGTGAATACATTGGATTCAACTTTGAAACCACAATAGAAGACCTTGAAAAATTAGTATATCTGCCTTCTAACAGAAACGTAGACGGTTTTGGACTTAAAAACGTATTTACTAAAGTAGCTACGATTACTGAAGGAATCCCTAATACTGGTGACATTGGCTATTCATGCACAGAAATGTTTCAAGTAGCAAGGGATTTATTCAATGCAAGATTTGCAATAGTTGGTAATACAGTTCAATTTCATACGGAAAGTTCACCTTATTGGATTTCACAGTCTGGATGGGAAAAACCTAATGCCATTCAAGATCAGGCACAAAGGTCTTTTAGATACAATACAGATGAAATTAAAGGGTCTATTTTTATTTCATTTCAAACAGATATAAGAGACGTTTACACCATTCAAAACTACACAGGAACATCTTTTCAGATTCTTACAGATGCACAAACCATAGGCAATGCAGCAAACAAAACAATAAAGAACCTTGATAGGGTAAACATTCCTTTAGCACTTGGAAATAGGAAAGATTCTTTAACAGGATTTGAACAGGGCTTAGTACCACTGGCTAACTTGTTTGATAGGGTAGCAGGTATATTTGGGGGTAGACCTAATCTAGCCAGAAGAATAAGGAACAAAGTAGGCGTTTTAGAAGTCAGCGACAATAATCATGCAGTAGCTAAACTTCTTTGGATGAACGGTAATAGAATACCTAGTAATCAAAGAAACTTATTCAGTGCTAAGACACTTTGGGAAAAATACCATTCTGAAAAATCCTTTGTTCAGAATAACTTCAGTAGGCAAAGGGTTTATATTGAAAATGAAATTATTCCTTTTGGTCTTTCAGATTTTGTAACTTTGTTAAATAACGCTTATTTCAGGGATGAAAACGGTACAGTTTCTAAAGTAGTTGACCTTGAATGGAACTTTTCAAAAGACAGGGCTACTATTAGTTATTGGAGATCACAACCCTATACAAGTAATTTAAAAGAAACTTTTATTGAACCTGAATCATGATGATAGATAAAGAAATTTTTGAATTAGCAGATAAGCTTCAGGACAAACTAAGACAGCAAAAAGAAATAGCTGCTAAAGCTATGGAAGCTATACCTGAAGGCGAATTGAAGGAAAAGCTTAAAAGCCTAATGAAAAAAGCAGCTTCAGGTAAATTAAAACCAGAAGATGCTAATAGGGAAATCAGTAAAATCTTAGAATATGCCCGTAACAATTGATGTATTTGATTTCAAGTTTTGGAATCAGCTAAGAAACGGTCAAAACTTTGACACAAATTTAGGAGAATTTACGCCTAACCTAGTAGGTAACGTAGGTGAAAAAGTAAAGGTTGAATTTAAAGCCAATGTAGCACAAACTTCATTTACTGAAGGCGGTGAACAGTGGGAACTCATAGAGCTTGTAAATGATTCACAGGGGCGTTACGTTAGGTCTTCAGGTTCATTTCTTGACGATGCAGTACAGGTAGGTGATAAATTTACCTATTATGATAATTGGGAACGAAGGGAAATAGACAATAACCCTACATGGACTGCTACAGTAGATTTCATTTCTAATGATGGTACGATACTAGAATTTACATTAGATGCACCTGAAAACATACCTACTAATTTTGAACTTGAAAATGTAGGCTTAGTATTTAACACCATCTTGACCGAGAATTTTAACAGCGCATTGTTTTTAAAATTTGGTTTAATAGGCAATGATGAAACTTTTAACTTTCAATCTAAAGTAACTGATAACCCACAAATTTACTACGTAGGTGGATTAGCTACAGCAGGGGGCTTTATACCAGCAGAATCACTTGGAACTATAAAGGATTGGGTTACGGGCAGTGCTGAAGTAGATGTAGTTTCAGGCAATGTAGGTTTTGGTGCGACACAGTACGTAATTCAGCATGAATTTATCATAAACCCTTTCTACACCTTAGATTTAAGGCAAAACATTAACAGTGGTGAAACACCTGAATTGTTTGCAGGTGATGCTGCTGTTAAATATGCACTCGAATTGGAGTTAAGAAAAACACTATCAAATACGGGATCATCAAAAATAACTGTGTTTGATTTACTTGGTGGTTTTGTCGGATGGTATGGTGAAAACTTTAACGGCTTAAATTCAAACTACAGAATAGCTTCTATTTCTTATGAAGAAGCTAACACTAGTGAAGGATTAGAAGGGGTAAATATAAATGCATCTACACTAGCTACAATTATAGTAGATGACATTTCAGGGAATATCACGGACTACTCTTGTTCTGTTTATCTGGTTAAACTTCCAGATGATGAAAATGATTACATTGGTACTACATCAGACCTTTTAGAAAACTTTATCTACAAATCTGAAATTATAAGCAGTCCTGCAACCTCAACGCCAAACGTGAACACTTCAATAGTAGGCGGTGATTTAGTGATAGAATACACTATAGATTACACTATAGCTGAAAAATTAAGGCTTTCTACTGATGATGAATATTTGCTACTTGTACAGATAGAAGACCCCACCATAGATGCAGGTAACAGTGATAGGGTTATGCTTATTGCTGATCTAAAAAATTATGTAGATGTTAATTTTTTAGCTCAATTTATCAGGGTGTTTGACTATAACATTTTACAACATCCGCAAAACTTAGGCGATACAGGTAGCCAAATTCCTGTAGTTTCAAATGAGGACGGGCTATTACTGGATGCTTTAATAGGAACAGATACTACTAAAGACGTTATCATAAATAGCATTGAAGTACAGTTATTAGCTTACAACGCTATAGAAGATAAATCTTTCTTTTTGGATTCATACAATTTTGCTATTGGTGATCTTGTAATTTCTAACGGCGTTCAGCAAATTTCTGTAGATTCTCTTAGAGGCTACCCCCTACCTGAAGGCGATGATTTCAATTTAGCAAAAATCACTACAGGTGCTTTAGAAGGGAATTTTAGGCAGTATTCAATTCAGTTAGGTCAAAAAGTTAAATGGCAGGATTGGATATTTAACCCCCGTGTAGATAATGTGTTTTTTGATGCAGCCTTTCCAAATAACAACCTTAATGAAAAATCATCTAATTATTCAAATGAACAAGACTACCAAATAAGATTAGCCTTAATAGCCAATGTAACAGGGGTAGACGATCTTGGTAGATCGCTAACAGGTGATTTTATTTTTTACGGGTTTGCAATAAGCGTAGAAGACTATGATGAATCTGAAGATAACGTATCAGGAATAATCCAAACATTTGACTTAGAAACTAACCAGTCGCTAGAAGGAAACATACTTTACAATGGTAGGGACACGCTTTTTAGAGCTGTTTTCCAAAATGCTACTAGCATGGAATATGGCATACACAGAATTGAACCTAGTCAAAATCAAGGTGATGGCATATTAGAATTATCTTCTATAAAACCAAGTGTAGCAAACAACCTTTTGAAGCCTTTAGACGGACAATCAAACTTATCATACAGCCTTGATGGTTCTGAAGTTACTACTGAATGTCTTATAGACGGTTCGTTAATTCAAGAGGGTGTAAGCTATAAGTTATCAGCAAGAATAGGCAAAGAGCCTTTTGTATTATCTAACCCGTTTTCTTTCGTAGTTAATACTTCACTTACAGGTAGTGCTTCAGATAAGTTTCAATTACCTTTTGTAGCTGCTGGCAATTATGACGTAATTATAGATAAAGGTAACGGTGATCCGCTTATTAGCATAAACACATGGAACGACCCTGCAACATTGCTAGACTTTTCATCTACTGGTGCAGGTAATTATGAAGTAAAAATATACGGAACTTTACAGGGCTGGTCTTTTAATAACACGGGTGACAGGCTAAAATTCTTAGAGATTACCAATTGGGGTGCTTTTAGGCAAGTAGGGGCTATAGGCGCATGGTTCTTAGGATGTTCAAATATGGATATTTCTGCAAGTGATATTCCTATAATAGGTACAACTAACGCAAGTAGAGCTTTTGAACTATGTACATCGCTTACTAATGTACCTAACATGAACCTATCTAATGTAATTAACTATTCTAGCATGTTTAGGAATTGCATAAATTTAGCTTCATTCCCTGCAATGACCTTTAACACAGGGACTACTTCAGCATCTTTTATAGGTTGCTGGACAGGTTGTAGTTCTTTAACTTCTTTTCCAGCAGTAGACTTATCTGGTGGTAATGACTTTAGAAATGCATGGACTAACTGTAGTAGCTTAACAAGCTTTCCTGTGCTGCCTAATGGCATACGGGGGTTTATGGATTCAGCTTGGCAAAACTGTAGTAGCTTAACAAGCTTTCCTGCTGGAATATCACTAAATCCAGTAAGATTAATTAATACGTGGGCTGGCTGTACTGGCTTAACAAGCTTTCCTACTTTTACATTTCCTAACTGCACTAACTTTACAGGTGCTTGGAATAATTGTAGAAATTTGGTTACTTTCAACACTACAGATTTATCGGCAGGAACTAACTTTTTTAACTGCTGGAATAACTGTCAAAGCATGAATAACTTTAACGTTGATACTAGTAGCGGTGTTAACTTTAACAGTGCATGGCAAAATAACTTTGCTTTAACTAACGGTACTTTCGATTTACGAGAAATGAGTACTGGCATTTCATGCTTTGGTGCAACTACGCTAAATACAGCCACTTATGATGCGCTTTTAATAGCCACGGCTGCAAATAACTCTAAGCTTAATGTAGTGTTTAACGGTGGTAACTCCACTTACACATTAGGTGGTGCTGCTGAAGCTGCAAGAAATACTTTAATCGCTAATGGCTGGACAATAACAGACGGTGGAGGTGTCTAAAAAATGATAATAGAAACTACAGAAATGCAAGCTGGTAGCATGACCTACCAAAGACTTACATCTAATAATAATTATTGGGGTGTAGGCTATGAAGATGATCTACATGTAACTATTACTAACGCTGGCAACGCATTAATTACTACCCCAATAGTAGAAGACGGTGAAATAATTGGTGGTTGGCTTAATGCTAATACAGTTACAGACGGACTTGCAAACGGGTTTGGTGCTGATACTTTTGATGAACTTTGGCAAGAGTGCAAAAATAGAAATTTAATATTTCCTGAAGATTTACTAGCTAATTTAGCATCTTTGGGCTATACTTAGGAAGATGGCAGGAGTAGTTATAAAGTTCGATGCAGCACCAATTAGACCGCCTTTAGGAGTAGTAGCCCCTGAAGACGTTATATTTTGTCCTTGTGATTTCAGGTGTGATTTTGAAGAATTAGTATTTGCAGATGATGCTAATGATGGGATCAAAAACGATTTTACAGATTTTCTATTTAAGAAGATAACTGCAAATGATACTATTCTTATACAGCTAATAAAAGACAATGTTGTTTTAGCTGAAATCAATGATGATACTTATGGCACTTACTATGATGGCTTTGATGCTCAACCGCTTTACGTTGGCTGGCTTGCAGACTGGACTAAGATATTTCAGGGCTTTTCTGGTGGACGTTATCAAGTAAGGGTTACTACAACCATATTAGGACAGGAAACAGTGTTTACAAGTCGTTATTTTCGCCTAAACACGTATGACATAATTTCTGCTAACGAGACTGTAAAAATTGAAGCTAGACAAAACGGGCGTTTTGAAAATGGTGAATTTGATTTTACAGACCTTGTGGATGGTGGCTGGCTGACATCAATACGGCTAAAAGGTGAATTTGGTAAACCTAAGTATAACTTAGAGCGTGATCTATTTGAAGACCCTAGTTATAGACAGGTTCAAAACAGGGATCAGGTGAAGCGTGAATATTTGTTAAAAACCTATATAGTACCTGAAACAATTCTGGATAGAATAGCTACACAAGATATTTTAGCTAATCAAGTTTTCATTACTGGCTATGATGTCTTACAAGAAAAGAAATATGAAAAATTACCTGTAGCACCTGAAAGCATTTCAGACCCACTTTATGATGATTTAGGAAGGACATTTTTTGAAATCACCTTTAGTGACAGACAACAAAATATTATTAAGACTAACGTAAGATGACAGATTTTCTAAATTGGTTTATTAAGCATTGGGCAGAACTTGCAGCAGCACTTGGTTTAGGTGGTGGTAGCGGTCTACTTGCAAAAAAGATGACCGATAAAAAACAGGATAAGAAAATTTCTGATCTTGAAAAAAAAGTAAACTCACTGAATGAAGATATGCTACAACTTAAAAACGACATCAAGACTAACACAATGTTTGATAAACAGTTTAGGGAACAAGTAGAAAAAGAGTATAACGGCATTAAAGAAGGTATGCGTGAGATTAAAGAAGGTCTACAGCTACTAACCAATCACCTGTTAAATAAAAAATAATTTTCCTGTTTTTGTAAAATAATTTTCCTGTTTTAAGTTTTATTCATTAGCTTTGGATCATCTTAAAAGCTAAAAATAAAACGATGGGCATTAAGTCATTAACAGAAAATCCTACCATAGATTTAGCACAACTTGCTTACATTCTATTTCCTTCAAATATCCACCCAAAGAAGGCATTAGCAAGAGTTTCCAACGGAAACAAAACCCTTGATAAAATTCAATTAGAAAGACTAGCTGTATATCTTGCAGTAGATGTTTCTAAACTTTTTTCTGCTACAGATTGGCAGAACTTCACCCGTGAAAATGCTGTTTGCTTTAACTACAAAAATAAGCTAATCACGATAGACTTATTTACAGATAAGGCTTACGTTTATGAAGGCAATAAAGAACCTTGTTTTTTTGAGCTTTCCGAAACATTCACGGACTTAATAAAAGCAATTGTTAATACTAAATTAGATTAAATATGATTGAAGTAACTTTTAAAATCAATGGCGGTGATTCTGAAGAAAGCTTACACCGTGACAAAGCTGCAATTGACGGCTTTTTTAACGGGCTGTTAGGCACGGAACTAAAAGTAGTCAAGGGCACAGTTGAAGAAACTGATGATGACGAGCCTGAAGAAAAACCAGCACCTAAAAAGCGCACCAGAAGAACTAAAGCACAAATTGCTGCTGATAAAGCAAAAGCTGAAGCTGCTAAAAAGGCTGAAGAAGATTCTGATGATGACGAGCCTGAAGAAGATTCTGATGATGACGAGCCTGAAGAAGATTCTGATGATGAAATTTCATTTGAAGAACTATCTACCGTTGTAGCTGATAAGGTTAAAGAACTTAAAGATGCTGGAAAAAACCCTGCTGGAATTGTCAAAAAGCTAAAAGCTTTAGGAGCTAAAAAGCTAGATGATTTGGATGAATCCAAGTACGGTAAATTACTTGAATACGTAGAAACTTTATAAGATGTCTGCACATCAGAATAGAAGCCATGCGTTACTTTCTGCATCTGGTGCTAGTCGCTGGATGAATTGCACACCATCAGCTAGATTAGAAGATAAAATAGCTGATGGTGGCAGTTCAGTGTATGCTGAAGAAGGTACGTATGCACACGAACTTGCAGAACTTTATCTAAGGAATCATTTAGACCCTAAAAATCAAAAAATCAGCTTAGAGCTTAGGGAGAAAAGAAAACATGCGCTATTTAGTGACGAGCTTAAAAAATACGTTTATGTCTATGTAGATTATGTTATAGAAAAGCTAAACGCATTAAAAAAAGCTGATCCACGTACAATGATACTTTTAGAAGAAAAAGTAGACTTGCGTGATTATATTCCTGAAGGGTTCGGTACTGGTGACACGGGAATAGTAGGAGCTAAAAAGCTTATTATCATTGATCTTAAATTTGGAAAAGGTGTAAAAGTAGATGCACCTAACAACCCACAATTAAGAATATATGGATTAGGCTTTTTGTCTAAATTTGAATTTACGCACTCTATTGATGAAGTGGAACTGGTTATAGTTCAACCTAGATTAGATCATATCTCTACTGAAACTATTTCCTTTAATGCTCTTATAGATTGGGGTGAAAATCAAGTAAAGCCAAAAGCTAAAGAAGCACATGATGGTAATGGTGAATTTGCTGTAGGGTCATGGTGCAAGTTTTGTAAGGTAAAGGCAACCTGTAAAGCAATGAAAGATTTTGCTTTTGAACAGATGCAGAAAGACTTCAGTACAGATGAACCGAGTGATGCTTTATCAATGCAGCTTTCACTAGAAGACATCAGTGAAGCCTATAAAGCTTCTAAGATTATTTCTGACTGGTCTAAGTCTGTACAGGAATATGTGCTAAAACAAGCTTTAAGTGGTGTTAAATTCCCTAATTTGAAGCTTGTAAGGGGTAGGGCTAACAGAACATGGAAAGACGCTGAAAACGCCTTAAAAGTGCTTAGAGGGTTAGAAGGTGATTTTGAAGAAAGCCAGATAACCACTACTAAGATTAAAGGAATAGGAGACATTGAAAAATTGATAGGTAAAGAAGACTTTGCTGAACTTGATTTAACTGTGAAGCCTTTAGGTTCTCCTACTGTAGTAGATTCATCAGACAAAAGACCTGAATTTGAACCACGGGAATCATTAGAAGACGCTTTTGCAGATGATCTTGATGAAGAAAATTAGTAACTAAATTTTATTAAATATGTCAGTTAAATTGATTACAGGGCTTGTTAGGTTTAGCTATGTTAATGTGTGGCAACCTAAAGAAGACGACAATGGGAATAAGAAATACAGCGTTTCCCTATTGTTCCCTAAGAAGAATAAAAACGCTGTAAAGGCTGTGAAAGATGCTATACGTGAAGCTGCTGATGAAGCTAAAGAAGCTGGTACTTTTGGCAAGAAAGACCCACGCAAGATGAAAGCTTTTAAATGGGCTTTGCGTGATGGCGATGAAGAAAGGGAAGATGACCCTAATTATGAAGGTATGTTTTTTATGAATGCATGGTGCAAAGAACAGCCTTTAATAGGTGACGCTGATAAGCAAGAAATACTAGATGAAGATGAATTTTATTCTGGATGTTGGGGCAGGGCTTCAGTAATGCTTAGTGGATTTGAAAAAGATGGTAATATGGGCATTTCTGCTTACCTCCACAGTGTACAGAAACTAAGAGACGGTGACAGGCTTTCAGGTCGTGATTCTATCGAAAATGATTTTGCCGATGAAGTTGATGAAGATGAATTTGATGTTATTGGCGACTATGACGGTTATGAAGATGATGATAGCGATGATGACGATGTAGACGGCATATTTTAGGCAAGCACCTTTTTTATTCATATACCTGAAAGGGCTTATTAGAAATTCTGTAAGCCCTTTTTTTAAACCTTAATTGTATTGCTTAGACTTCACATAGATATAGAGACTTTTTCCAGCGTAGACCTAATAAAAAGTGGTGTTTACAAATACGTTAATTCGCCTGACTTTGAAATTTTGATGATTGCTTTTGCTTTTAATTCTAAGCCAGTCAAGATGATAGATTTAAAAGGTGGCGAAAGAATACCTGATTATTTTAAGTCTGCTTTACGAAATCCATTAATAACAAAGATTGCACACAACGCTGTTTTTGAAAGATTGTGTTTTAAAGCAGCAGGTTTTGACATACCTGTAGATCAATGGGAATGCACACAGGTAAAAGCTGCATACTGTGGTTTGCCCTTGTCACTTGACCAAGTTTCAAAAGTTCTAAATGATGAAGATAAAGTAAAAGATTCTGCTGGTAAAGCACTGATACGTTACTTTTCAATACCTTGTAAACCAACAAAAAGAAATGAGGGAAGGACTAGGAATTTACCACATCATGACCCTGTTAAATGGAAAGCCTTTAAAGATTACTGCTTACAAGACGTTGAAGCAGAACGTGCTGTAGACCATAAATTAGAAAAATACAAAATACCAAAAGAAGAAGTAAGGTATTACCAGCTAGACCAAAAAATTAATGATTTAGGCGTTGCTATTGATTTGGAGCTAACCAAAAAGGCAACTTTACTAGATTCACAATATCAGAAAATTTGCATTAACAGGCTAAAAGAAATTACTGGCTTGGACAACCCTAACAGCGTGGAGCAGTTGAAAAAATGGCTTTCACTTCAAATGTCAGAAACAGTAAAAAGCTTGACAAAAGATGATGTTGCCAACCTGCTAAATGCCACGGATAACAAGACTGTTAGGGAAGTTCTAAGCCTTAGACAAAAAATAAGCAAATCATCTATTAAGAAGTATGAAGCTATTTTAAAATGTGAATTGTCTGGTAGGGGGCATGGTTTCTTTCAGTTTTACGGGGCAAACAGGACGGGAAGATGGGCAGGTAGACTTGTACAGCTACACAATTTGGTAAGAAACAGCTTAAAGAAAATAGCTGAAGTACGTAAGGCTATAAAAAATTACGATCTTGATACAATAAACATTTTGTATGGCGATTTAAGCCATTTACTTTCACAGCTAGTAAGAACTAATTTTATAGCTTCTGAAGGTAACCTGTTTGCTGTGGCTGATTTCAGTGCTATTGAAGCTAGAATAACAGCGTGGCTTGCTAACGAAAAGTGGAGGTTAGAAGTATTTGAAACACATGGCAAGATATATGAAGCATCAGCTTCTAGTATGTTTAACCTCCCACTAGAAAAAATTACAAAGGGATCAGACCTTAGACAAAAAGGCAAAATTGCAGAATTAGCTTTAGGCTATCAGGGCGGTGTAGGTGCTTTGATTCAAATGGGTGCTGAAGAAATGGGGCTTAGTAACTCAGAAATGAAAGACATAATTAAGCGATGGAGAAAAGCAAGCCCTAATATTGTAAAGTTATGGAAGGACTTAGAAAACTGTGCTAAGAAAGCAATTAAGTCAAGAGGAAGTTATTTTGAAATCCATAATGCTAAAATAGGTTTCATCTGCGATGCTGATTTTTTGCAAATGGTCTTACCTTCAGGAAGAAGGTTATTTTATCACCAGCCACAGCTTAAAACTAAAACCATCAAAAAAGCTGATGGTGATAGCTTTACGGTTCAGGCAATAACCTATCTAGGTCTTAACGATAAAAAGAAGTGGTGGAGAATAGACACCTATGGTGGTAAACTGCTTGAAAATGCCTGTCAAGCCATAGCCCGTGACTTGCTTGCTAACTCTATGGTAAACATAGATGATAAAGGCTATGATACTGTTATGCATGTTCATGATGAAGCCGTCTGTGACATTCCTGAAGAAGGTGCAGAAGCCAGTTTAGAAAAAATGTGTAGACTTATGGAAGTTAGACCTGATTGGGCGATGGATTTATCTTTAGCCGTTGACGGATATTTAACGCCTTTTTACTTAAAAGACTAAATGAAAGATCAAAGGATAGATATAGCTGTAGGAGCTTCCAAAAATTCAACTAAATGGAAAAATCAAAAGTGGACATGGGACAAATTGGCAAAAAAGCTTTGTAGCGAACGCAGGACGACCGAAAGCATAAAAGAATACCTGAAGTACGCCAAAGAAGATAAAGATGCTGTGAAGGACGTGGGGGGCTTTGTAGGCGGTTATTTGCTTAATGGAAGAAGAAAGACTGAAAACGTAGTACATAGACAGCTTTTAACGCTCGACTTAGATTTTGCCTATGTAGGTTTTTGGGACTTTTTCCAGTTGATCTTTAATGAAGCTGCTGTACTGCACACTACGCACAGCCATACTTTAGAAAACCCACGCTATAGGCTAATAATGCCTTTGAGCCGTGAAGTAAGCCCTGATGAATATGTAGCAATAAGCAGAAGGGTAGCAGGTGATTTAGGGATAGAACTTTTTGATAAAACCACATTTGAAGTTAACAGGCTTATGTTCTGGTCTTCAGTTTCATCAGATGGTGTTTTTGAAGCTAACAGGCAAGATGGTAGCTGGATTGATCCTGATGAAATACTAGCTAAATACGTAGATTGGAAAGATAGCAGTAGTTACCCTACTTCAGACACAGAAATAGACAGCTTAAAGGCTGATGCAGAAAGACAGGAAGACCCCGAAACTAAAAAAGGCATGGTAGGCGTTTTCTGTAGAACTTACAGCATAACAGATGCCATAGAAGAATTTTTAGCTGATGTCTATGAACCTGCTGTAGATGGAAGGTTTACCTACACTAAAGGCAGCACAGCTTCAGGACTTGTCATATATGAAGACAAATTTGCATTCAGCCATCACGGAACAGACCCTACAAGCGGTAAACTAACCAATGCTTTTGACCTTGTACGTATTCACAAATTCGGTCATTTAGACACAGGGAATGCTACAGGAGAAAAAACCAAAAGCTTTGCAAACATGATGGAGCTTTGCCAGTCTAATTCTTCTGTTAAAAAAACGCTGGTAAAGGAAAAGCTTTCTGAAGTTAAGTATGACTATGCTGAAGACCTTGATGAAGATGAATTTAGTGTTATTGATGATCTGAACACAGACCCTTTATCATGGGCTGAAGACTTGGAAGTAGACACTAAAGGCAAATACCTTTCATCAGCCAGTAACATCAGCTTGATAATGCGAAATGACCCTGATCTTAAAGGCGCATTTAAAGACAATCAGTTTGATAATAAGAAGTACGTTTTTAGAAGTTTACCGTGGCGTAAAATAGATAAGCCTGAACCCCTAAAAGACGTTGATTTATCTGGTGTTCGTAACTTTATTGAACAGGCTTACGGCATATCAGCAGTAACTAAAATAGAAGATGCTTTAAAGCTGGAATTAGACAGAAACCGTTTCCACCCTATAAGAAACTATCTGAATCAGCTAAAATGGGATGGCGTTAATAGGATCGACAATTTACTAATTGACTACTTTGGCGCAAAAGATAACTCGTACACAAGGGAAGCTTTACGTAAGACCCTTGTAGGTGCTGTAGCAAGAGTGTTTAGCCCCGGCATAAAGTTTGATTTAGTCTTAGTTTTGGTAGGCAGTCAAGGTGTAGGAAAATCTACCTTTATTTCTAAACTTGGTCAAGAGTGGTTTAGTGATAGTTTCCATACAATGAAAGGTAAAGAAGCCTTTGAACAGTTGCAGGGTGCATGGCTTATTGAAATGGCTGAACTATCTGGACTTAGACAGCAACAAATAGAAGTCATAAAGCACTTCATTACTAAGCGTGAAGACATTTTTAGACCTGCATTTGGTAAAATGGTAGAGGTGTTTAAAAGGCAGTGCGTATTTCTTGCTACTACTAATACAGTAGACTTCCTAAAAGACAGTTCAGGTAATAGGCGTTTCATGCCAATTGATGTTAACGAAGATAACATAAAACTAAGTGTGTTTTCTGGTGAATTAGAAAAGAATGTTAACCAGATATGGGCTGAAGCAGTACAACTTTTTAAAGCTGGTGAACCTCTTTATTTAAGTCCTGAAGCTGAACAAATTGCAAGAATGGAACAGGCTAACCACAGCCAAACAGATGAACGAACAGGACTTATTCAAGAATACCTTAACACCTTCTTACCTAGTAAATGGGTCAAGATGGACTTATACGAAAGACGAGAATTTTTAACTGATCCTTTAGCCATCGAAGGTGACCAAATAAGGGATTATGTCTGTGTAGCTGAAATATGGTGTGAATGTTTTGGACGGGAAAAGAAAGATATGGACAGGTATAAAACCCGTGAAATTAATGAGTTGATGAAAGGGTTAAACGGTTGGGAATTTGTAAAAAGCACTAGAAGATTCAAATTATATGGCACTCAAAAGTACTATAAACGAAAAGATATTTGACTTTGTAGTAAATAATGCTTTACTTTGAATAACACTTAAAAGTTAAAAAATGGAATTTACTAATGAAGAAATTAAGCTATTAGTAGACCTTCTTAAAGATGAGCAGAAAAAACACAAAAAAGGAAAGGTTTACTATTCACCTCAAAGGCAGCAAAGAACAGCATCAGCTTACCAAAAGCTTCTTCAGCTATTAGCTGTTTCAAATAAGCAGCATCTTCAGGAAAATGGTCACCACTGTGATAGGTGTCAGTGTGCAACGCCTGAAAATGAACTAGACATTAATAACGGCATTTGTAATGAATGTGTAGTAGCTGAAAGGGAATTAGGATGGGGGTAGATAGAGCAGCTTTAGTAAAGGAACTGAACTACCATTTTAAGTTAGAACTTAATGGCAAGTTTGTAGGAGCAGGTAAGGTTATTGACGCTTGGGGCTTATCCCGTTGTTATTGGGGTACTAGAAAGCTTAAAACACTATCAAAGGACATAACCACCGTCAAGCCTAAAAAAGGCGTTAAAATCAATTTTAGAGTTAAATAGTTCGATAATGGACAATTCAAAATATGACTACGTAAATCCAGAACATTACAAAAATAGTTCTAAGGAAGTGTGGGAAATGATGCTGGACATTTGGGGATTAGAAAAGTTTATAGCTCATTGCGAAATGTGTGCTTTTAAATATCGTCAAAGGTTAGGGTTTAAACCAGATGAACCAATAGAACGGGATTTGCAAAAAGCGAACTGGTACGAAGAAAAAGCAAAGGAAATGCGTAAATTGCTTGAAAAAAGCAATGATAAAAAATCTCATTAGTTCCGTTACTGGTGTATCTAAAGAAGCTAATAATTTCATTGAAACGTCAGAAGAAAGACAAAAAACACTAGATGGAAGGCATGTAAGGGATATGACTTCAGACAATTGGTTTTCTAAATCCGTAAGACCTATTGTTACGATCTGGACGGGTTTGATTTGGGGTGTTACCACTCTTGTCATGTTACTTAAATTCTACAAAGAAGGTTTTGCTTCTGAAGATTGGACTACAGTAACAGCATTTTATGGTTTAGTTTCCACGCCCTTCACTACCTGCATTGCATGGTACTTTGAAAGTAGAAAGCGTGAAAAGATGGCGGCACAAAATGCTAAAGCTAACATTATAATTGAAAAAACTAAGCTGAAGGAAGAAGCCAAAAAAGAAAGACGGCTAAACCGTGAACAGCGAAGGGAAGAACGTAAACAAAGAAAAAATGAAACTTAAATATTTAATCATTCATTGCACAGCAACCCCTGAAGGACGTGAAGTCACTAAGCAGGATATTTTAAACTGGCACACAGCCCCAAAGCCACAGGGCAGGGGGTGGCGTAAAGCTGGTTACACTGATCTAATCAAGTTAGACGGTACTATAGAAAACATTACCCCGTTTGACCAAGACGATGACGTAGATGGCTTTGAAGTCACCAACGGTGCAAGGGGCTACAATGGCATTTCAAGGCATGTAGCTTATGCTGGTGGAACTGACAGGCATGGCAATCCTGAAGATACCAGAACAGATGAACAGTTAGATACGCTTGAAGCTTATGTACTAGTCATGATTGCCCGTTATCCAGACATCAGGGTACTAGGTCACAATCAGGTAAGCCGTAAAGCTTGCCCTTCTTTTGATGTACCTAGCTGGCTTGAAGATATGGGCGTTTCAGATGATAACATTTACTTTGGGTTGTTATGAAAAGAACTAAAATAGAAACATTTACCTACGTTAAAAGGAACGTGGTTTTAGGTTATGGATGTATCATATTCGATGGTAAAAGCAGAAAGGTAGTTTTATCGCAAAGCGAAGACGGTTATTTTGAATCTGAAAAAGAAGCTATTGAAGCTGGTAAAGCCTTACTTAATTGATTGAATCTGAAAAGACCTTAGAAAAAAAACTAGGTCTACACGTTAAAAAATTAGGTGGTCTATCAATCAAGCTTTTAAGTACCCACTTTACAGGCTTGCCTGATAGACTGCTTTTATTGCCTGAAGGCAAGGTGATTTTTGTGGAGGTTAAGACCACTAAGAAAAAGCCTAATAAAAGACAATTATATGTACATGCGCTTATTAGGGATTTAGGCTTTAAAGTGCATGTGCTTGATAGAAGTGAACAATTAAAGTTGATAAGATGATAAAGCAAGAAATTAAAGATTACTTACAATCCACGTACAATGAACAGTGGATGCATGCAGAAAAAAGTGAACGTGTATATGAATACATTAGTGAAGAAGAAGCTGAAGATTTTGAAGGTGACTTTGAATTAGCCTACAATGAACTTTGTACTGGTCAAGCAATAGAATCAGACATATTTGGTGAAATAGCTAACGACATAAAAGCTAAATTTTCAATAGACATTTATGCTGCTGATATATACGATAAATACCAAAATTTTATAGATAGCTTAATTGAAGTTGCTTTTTAATGCTAACTAAAAAACACCTCCACGGGTATCAGGGTACAGTATGGACGTTTATAGTAGATAATCCAGCAGCGGGGGTTTTCCTTGACATGGGATTAGGTAAGACTGTTTCAACGCTCACAGCTTGTGCTGAACTGATCTTTAACCGCTTTGAAATCAGTAAAGTGCTTGTAATCGGCACTAGGCGTGTAGCGGAATCCGTTTGGGACGCTGAAGCGGAAAAATGGCAACACACTAAGCACCTAAGAGTTTCAAAGGTTGTAGGGTCTGCTGCTGAACGAACTAAAGCACTTCATGCTGATGCTGAAATTTACACTATTGGACGTGATAACGTTTCATGGCTGTGCGCTCAATTTGGGGGGTCTGCCTTGCCGTTTGATATGCTGGTAGTAGATGAATCCAGTTCATTCAAAAATCCTAAATCTTTGCGTTTTAAAGCTCTTAAAAAGGTAGCTGCTGCTTTTGATAGGGTGGTAATTCTAACAGGCACACCAAGCCCTAACAGCTTGATGGATTTGTGGTCACAGATTTACTTGTTAGATCAGGGTGAAAGGTTAGGAAAAACTATCAGCCAGTACAGGGAAAAATACTTTAGACCGAACCAGCGAAACGGGCATATAGTTTATAACTACAAAATTCTTAGTGGTTCTGAAAACTTGATTAAGAAGCGAATAAAAGACATCTGCATCAGCATGAAGGCAGAAGACTATTTAGACATGCCTGATAAGGTGATTAACACCGTTTCAATCAACCTGCCACAGAAGCTTTATAATAGCTACTTGGACTTTGAAGCACAGCAAGTGTTAGAACTTATCAAAGACGGTGAAGTAACGGCTGCTAACGCTGCTGCATTGTCTAATAAGCTTCTTCAGTTCGCAAACGGGGCTATCTATGATGAAGACAAAAATGTCCATGACATTCACAGCTTAAAGCTTGATGCACTAGAAGAAATTATAGAAGCCAATGAAGGTAAACCCGTACTTGTGGCTTATATGTTTCAGCATGACCGTGACAGGATATTAAAGCGATTTGCTAAGTATAAGCCACGGGTGCATGAAAGTAATGAAGATACTAAAGACTGGAATGCAGGTAAAATAAGAATGTTGCTAATGCATCCTGCCAGTGGCGGTCATGGGCTTAATATTCAGGAAGGCGGTAATACCATTGTATGGTTTGGGCTTAATTGGAGCTTAGAACTATTTTTACAGCTAAACGCTAGACTATATAGGCAGGGACAAAAAAGCGGTAAAGTCTTCATACACTTATTAGCGGTGATGGGTACTATTGACATGGACGTTATATGGCGTGTGGAGGACAAAAACGCAAAACAGGAAGACCTGCTGAAAGCATTAAAACATAGAATTGATAGAATAAAAAGTAATTATGGAAAGACAGCAGATAGTAGAAAAGTTCAAAAAAGAATCAAAGGGAAACCTAGAATTAACAAAGTACGAAAACCATCTTATTGACTGGTTAGCTGATCTGTATGAAAAGATGAAGCTGCCAGACAGCAAACGTAACCTGCTTGTACTGTGGGAAGCTAGAAAACTTGAAATAGAAGACACTGGCAAATGCAAGAATAAACATGGCACAGATTTCTTTTCACCTAAATACACAAAGCAGGAAATGCTTAACTACTGTGATAAGATGATAGCTAAAATTTTGGAAGACGTGTAAAGAGGAAAATAATTTTACATTTTTAGCCCTGTTAATTTGGATTGACAGGGTTTTTTATTATACTTGGATTCACAAAATAAGTACATCATGATGCAATACTATTTAAAAGAAAGATCATTTAAGGCTTATAAGGCTGAATGTCAGAAAGATAGAAGGTTAGCGTTTCTTAACGTTTTTGCTTCTATAGCACTATTACTTGTAATAGGTTTTGCGCTATTTTATCATGGGGCTGTAGGTATAGCTTCAATTCCTGTGATATGGTTAGCGATTAGAATTGAAGCTAGAATAAAACGCATAATTAAAAGTCAATACATGTACCTATGAAACCTGAACACTTAAAGCTTAAAAAAGGTAAACTGTACAAGACTACTAAATCAAAAATGATTGAAATTATAAAGTCCAGATTTCCTTACGATGAACACGGCTGTTTAAGCCTATTGACCACCACTGAATTAATCAAACTTGCATACCTCTGACATGAAAAAACTAGCTGAAGAACTTTCTAAGTTTGGAACTGTAGAAAGATGTGAACCAGCAGAAGGCGGTTTTATTCTTCTGCTTACTGGTTGTGATCTGGACAGCATTAAAACATTAGCTGCTATCAATCGCATTTTAAACCAGTCAATTATAAGCAAACACTACAGCAAAGTAAAAGCTGTTAGCAATACAAGTACTTTTTATTACATAAAACTAGATAAGAATGGAAGCCATAGATTTAAATAGGCGATTTACAAAAAACAACATTCATAAGTTTGTTCAATTCATGGAAGCTCTGGATAAGCAAATAGGCTTTAAAGTTTCTTCCCGTGGTTGGGCGTACATTATGGAGCAGAAAGGCTTTGTTACCAAAGGTCAATTTGACAAAGTAGAGAACCTAATTAACCGTTGTAGAAAAAAAGGTCATCTGCCTGTAGACTTCACTGCTGAAGAAGCTGCTAGGGATTTCAAAGAAGTACACAAGCCTACAACTGAATCAGCAAAAGACTATGTAAAAGCTTACGTAGAAATGCTTGATGAATGTGAGGAATGGTATGAACCTTATTGGTGGAAAAACGAAACCTACTATATTCAAATGGTAGTTGAAAAAATAGACTTAGTTACTTTATTCCAACCTATTTGCAAAAAATATCACATTCCAATAGCTAACGCTAAAGGCTGGTCTTCTATCCTGCAACGTGCTGAATATGCCAGACGCTTTAAAAGAGCTGAAGAAGCTGGTTTAGAATGTGTGCTGCTATACTGTGGTGACCATGATCCTGATGGGCTTAGAATATCGGAAACCCTTAGAAAAAACATTGCTGATGTCTCACGGATAAGATGGCGAAATGGTGAAATTGGATATGATCCTACAGACCTTGAAATAGAAAGATTTGGATTGAATTATGATTTTATCGTATCTAATAACCTTATTTGGATTGACAACCTAGAAACGGGTTCTGAAGGTCAACTGGCTAAAATGGAAAACGGTAAAATAGTTAGAGGAACTACTAAGCAAGGAAGACCGCACCCAAATTGGGATTTACCATATTTGCAAGACTATCTTAAAAAGGTTGGGGTTCGTAAGTGCGAAGCTAACAGCCTTGTCACAGCACCAGAAGAAGGCAGACAGCTTTGTGAAGATACTATTTTAAGTTACTTAGGCTTAGATGCTGAAGATAGATTTAAAAAAGTAAAAGCTGAAGTAGTTAAAATGGTTAAAGACCTAAAAGATAAGTTAGATATAGACGCACTTACACAAGATATGTTAGATGCTTTTGAAGATGATGAATAGTTAAACTAAATTAAAACCACCTTATTAGCCCTGATTGCTTTGCAGTTGGGGCTTTTTTGTAAACAATGTAAACAATCAGATAAACCAGTATTGTTTACACTTTTATAGCCGTAACTGCTTGAAAGTGAATAGGTTAAGCAAGTTGTAAACAATGTAAACAATAAATATTAATAATATATAAAATTAAATATAGTAAGTAGTATAGGTGTAATATTTAAAAGTATTATTTGCTATTAGTATAATATATAAGTTCAAAACATTGTTTACATTGTTTACATTGTTTACATTGACTGTAAGTTGTTGAAGTTCAGGGTTTTAGGTTGTAAACAATAGATTTAGTACCTTTAAGGCGATTGTTTACATTGTTTACATTATGGAAGGAAGCATAGAAGATATTTTGAAAGAAGCTGGTTTGCTATCAGAAGACCAAGAAACTGAAGAAGTTACTAACGTGGTAGGTTTAGAGCAGGATAAGTTAAACCTAATTAAAGCTGATCTGCCTAAGAAGTTGGGAAGACCTAAAGTTTTTCAAACTCCTGAAGAACTATATGAAGTGTACACGCTTTATTTAGCTGATATAGAAGCTAACCCTATCCATGTTAAAGAATTTGTAGGAAAAGATGCTAAACCAGTGTATAAAACACACTATAGACCGCCTTCATGGAAAGGCTTTGAAGCATTCCTATTCAGGAAAGGCATAATAGCTAGTTTGGACAAGTATAGAAGGAATGTAGATGAAGCTTATGGTGATTTTCGTGGCATCATACACGCAATAGGATCACATATGTTTGATACTAAATACACTGGTGGGGCATTAAACCTATGGAATCATAACATAATAGCTAAAGAAATGCATCTTGCCGAACCTATCGAGATTAAAGCCTTTGAGCGACCAATTTTAGAAAACGGTAAAGAATTACCTGAAGATTGATTTGCATTTGTAGTAAATAATGCTTTACTTTGTTTCAAATAAACATTTAAAGTAATTATGGACAAAAAGCACATAGCTAAAAAGTATGAAGCACTGCTGCACCAAGTAGCAACTAACGATTATTACAAAGTAGATTTAACCAATAGAATTAATGTCTACACTTGCCCAAAAGGTCATATAACCAGAACAAAAGACGTAGATTCAGGAACTACCCCCTTTATGATAAGGTGTAGCTGTTGTTCAGAAATGGCTACATCAGCTATGTATACTGACATAGCACCAAATGAGCCTATTAAACTCGAATGGTATAGACCTAGTTTAAAAGAAGTTCTTAGTACCATAAGAAAAGATCAAGGATTATTAGATCACGTGTTAAGAGGTGGTTTACTTAGCAGAAAAATAACTACATCATGACCTTAGTAGAATACGGTGTACTACTTGGAGTTCTGGAAGAAGCAGGACTAATGAAAAATGGCTATCCTGATTTTGACAAGATAAGCCATATAACAGGACTGTCTAGGGATACAGTTAAAGTAAGGTTAGCCCCTTCTGCTGAAATACCTAGATGGGTAAAGCTTACAAACTACATAGGTGAAGAACTTTTAAAGAAATATTCAAATGATTGACAATAAGAATTTTCAAGAATCCTTGATAGACCTAGACGAAATTTGATAAACAGCTTACTAGGAAGTTAAGGAAAATTAGGTTAATTTGGTTTGGTGCAGGAATAGTTACCGCATTTACACTAAGATTAATTGGTTTTTTGTTGTTTGACTGTGGGTTTTGTTGAAAGCTTTTTAGCTGGTTGAGTGTTGACCCTTTGCAGAAGTGCAAGGGGTTTTTTATTATTGCATAGAGGTAGTGACCTTTTTAGCTTTAAGTGTTTAGGTAGTCCTGATGATTTTTATATGATTCAGGACTATTTTTTTTGTCTAGGATTTGCATTTTTAGTAAATAATGCTTTACTTTGAATCATAGTTAAACACTTAAAAAGCAAATGAATAAATTTAAAGACATTCAAATAGGAGATAAGGTTTACTTCCAGCATTCTGTAAGAACAGGATGGCATAGCAGTAGAAGATTTTGGCTTCCAGTAGAAGTTACTAAAACTACTCCTACACAAATAACTTTAGCAAACGGTAAAAGAGTAAGAAAGCAAGACGGTAAAATCATAGGCGGTAGCTATGGTGATTACGTTAAAGCTTTGGGTGATACTCACTATCATGGTGAGTTGATTGAAGATCAAACTGAACAGAAAAAAGCCTTTGAAGAAAAGCTGGAATTAGAAAAGCAGTTTAATTTTACCTTGAAATCAATAGGAGAAATTAAGCCAGATTCGCACTTTACTACTGAAGAATTACAGCAGTTACTAAGTAAAGCAAATCAGCTTCATGAACTTTTTATAGCTAAAACTGTGCGAGAAATATGAAAGCCTTGATAAACACTAAATCTAATTATAAGAACCTGAACGGTAAAAGCTTAGAGGTTCTTAGGAAATCTGACAGGTACGTTTATTGCAGACATAACGGAATAGAAATCTGCTTTACTAGGGAAGAAGCTAAACTGGAAAAAGAATGATACAAATGTTTTTAGACTATTGCGGATTAGGATATGATGTTTATTTTACAAGCATTGTAGGTAAAGACGCAATCAGAATGACAAAGCGGTATAGTCATAAAGCAGGTAAGTGTGTACACTGTCAGCAGGTTATAGACCATGATAAACTGACAGAAGAAAAGCTAAGAAGTATTTTAGATTTCATGTATCACGATATAGAAAAGCAGGAAGAAACAGGACAATTTCAAAACATAAAAATCTAATGAACAGAATAACTAAAATTACATTTGGGCTGATCTTGATGATTAGCCTGTTTTCCTGTACTGAAGAAGAAGTACAGCCAGAACTAGACTGCTACGAATTAGCAAGACAGTTAGAACGTGAACAGTTTGAAGCGTGGCAAGACTTTAAAAGCACCACGGAAATACAGGCAATCAGAACAAGATATAAGGAACTCTACCCACATTGCAGATGGGATTAGAAAATAAACAAAAGCCTAATTGGGGCTGTTTAATAATCTTGTTATTAGGGGCGGTACTGTGGTACTTTATATTTGACCTGATTTGGTTTTAATCTTCAGAACTCACGCCTTGCCAGAAGTAATAAAGGATAACGTATCTTAATGCATCAATTAAGTGGTTATCCTTATCTACTGGAATCCAATTACCCTTACTATCTCTTTTGTAATTACCTTTTCTATCTTTAAGCCATCTGTACTTACTTAGCTCCATCTGCAAATTAAGTGAATCTACATGCACATAAAGATTAAATTGCTTTAGCTTTTCAATGCCAAAGAAGACGCTACCAGCACCTTTTTCAGAGTACCAAGCATGTATGCCTAAATCTATCAATTCATAGATTGTCATTTCTTGCGCCCTATCCCAAATACTTAAATCTTCATCCTCGTCTAAGGCTTTCATTTTAGCTGCTATGTGCTTAGATAGCAAACCTGTTTCATAGAACAATTCCCTGAAATACAAATTATCACCTTTCCTTTTAACCTTAACTGCTGCTGTTGGATCGTTGGTAAATCCGAAATCACCGCCTACATGTTGCCAGTCTAAGTCTTCATCATTTGGTTCTTCAGAATCATCATAGGTTTTCCAAGTGCTAAAAATAATATCATCACCTACAGCCCGTTTTCCAAGCCCGTAAACTTCCCATTTATATTTATCAGCCGTTCTAAGCTCTACGTTCCTTTGCTTTAAAGCTTCCCATTCTTCAGGAGTGTAGCCAGCTTTTTTAGCTACATGCAAATCATTTACATCAGGATGTGCATAGGATAGGATTTTAGCTTTAGCGTTAGCTGGTGCATAGGGGTTATCAAAGATTGTGGTTTTGTGGACTTTATAGGATGGCTCTAATTCCTTGTCATATAGTTTACAGTCAACTTCTGAAGGGTTGTAATCATAGATGAAAAATTCTGTACAGCGTTGTTCCATCTGGTTGAGGGCTTCCCAATCAATGCCCATAGCTTCATTACCTACAAGCAAATCTGATTCGTACCCGTGTGCCTTCATTATGTCATCATTAACACCTACAAACCTGATGACGTTTCCGTTAAATTCTATATTAGTAGCAGTCTTGTTAAAGTGATGGGACGGAAAGCCGTAAAGCTTCCAGACTTTTTTAAATGTTTCATAAAACGTATCTTTAAGCGTTGCTAGATGATCCCTACAGATTGTCACCAGTTTACCTTCATAGCTGCTTACGTAGTGGCATATAAAAACTGATATATCCCATGACTTACCAGTACGGGAAGCACCTTCTAGCCCTACACCTTTAAGGCGATTAGGGTTTAAAATGCCTGTAGTTTTTTCTATCTTAGCAGCTTTCTTTGCTTCTATAAAGGCATCTTGAATGAATGCAAAATTTGATGTAGTCGTGATTTTAGCCATATTGACAAAGATAGAAATTGTGAATAATTAATTAAATTGCAATAGATAATAAGCTTATGAGCGTTATAAATAAAATTGCTGGTAAAATCAAAAATGCTTTTAAAGAAGCTAAGTTTTTCCCGTTAAGAGGGGTTTCTATTTTTGGGAATAACCCTTTTCAGTTTGAATTTGATAGGCTGTCATCAGTGCTTAAAGGGTATGGGCAAAACCCCTATGTATTTTCGGTGATTAACCGAATAGCAGAACGTGCTGTAGATGTTCCTTACAGGGTAGTAGATAAAGACAAAGAAGAAATTGAAGTAGTCAACCCGTTCTTTGCTTCTATACTGGCAGAACCGAATGATGAAGGGCTTAGTGAATCGCTTTATAGAATGTTTGCTAATTACTTATCTAACGAAACATTTATAGTGGAAACCACGGCTTTAGGCTTTGACACCATTACGGGTTTTATCGTTCCTAACTCACAAGACGTGCAAATAAATACTGATTCATTTGGCAGGGTACTTAGTTACGATTATAGCTATTTAGGTAATTCAGTTTTAACTGTACCGCCTGAAAAGGTTCTGCACATAAAAAGACCAGATATTACTTCACAAGAGCGTAACGGGCGGTCTAACCTTATAGCAGGAGCAAAGGTTTATCAGTCTAACAATGAAATTTGGGGGTCTGAAGCTGAACTACATAAGAATAAAGGCATAGCAGGGGTGCTTTATACAGACGGAAATAGACCATTAGGGGCTAAAGAACAGCGTGAACTTCAAAAAAAATATGATGAAGAATACACTGGCATGACTAAATTTGGTAAGGTTAAAGTGTCTACTAACAAGTTAGGCTATATTCAAATGGGAATGAACCCTAATGACCTTAAATCTATTGAATCCAGAATAGATCATCTTAGGACAATTTGCGCTTTATACAATGTAGACCCTAAATTATTTGGTGATCCCAATGGAAGTACCTACAATAATATGCCTATGGCTAAGTTAGGGCTTATTACTGATGCAGTCCTGCCAATGCTTAACAAGGTCATGACCGAGTTATTTTTGTGGTTAAGTGCCAAAGTGAATGAACAGTATTACTATGCCCCTAATCTGGAAGATGTACCTGAAATGCATACTGCTAAAGAGCAACTTAGCGTAAGGGTAGGACGGGAAGTAATACAAGGCATTTTAAGCCCTACACAAGCAAGAGAAATACTTTACCCACACTTAGCTGCTGAAGCTCCTGTAGAGCGCACAGGAAACGCCCCTGTTAACGATCTTATACAGATAGTGCAGAACGTTCAAAATGAAAGTATTAGCCGTGAAGCTGCTGTAATTATGCTTATTCAGCTTTTTGGTTTTGATGAAGATACCGCAAATGAAATTTTAGGATAATGACAATAAAAGACTACAAGAAAAAGAAGCAGGAAAGGATAGCCAACCCCTATGCAGTTAAGTCTGCTAAAAGTGTTGTTAAAGATTTTGACATGGAAAAGCGCACTGTAACGGGACTTTTTAATAGCTATTTTTACATTGACAGTGATTTAGATATGCTGGTAACTGGTGCTGCTGCTAAATCCATTGAAGAAAAAGGTGCTGGCAGTGAGCAAGGTAATAAAATAAAGCACTTAAAAGACCACAACTGGACACAGGTAATAGCTAGAATAGACGTACTTGATGAAAGAAAAGTACAGTATCAAGGCAAAACCATAGAGGGTATTTACTTTGAAAGCTTTTACCCTGAAACACAGGAATCTACAGACATGCTTATTAAGATTCAGGAAGGGCTATATGATGATAGGTCAATAGGTTTTCGCTATAAATCTTTAGGTCTGGCAGAAAAGGAAAGTGAAGATGAAGATAGACGTAAAAGATGGGATGAATTTTATCCTATGGCGTTAAACCCTGAAAAGGCTGATGAATTTGGTTTCTTTTGGGTCATTAAAGAAATTGACTTATTTGAAGGGTCTGATGTTGCTTTTGGGGCTAATAAACTAACGCCCATGCTAGGTGTTAAAGGTCAAGAGAACCAGATTTTAAAAGATATAAATTGCAGAATTGAAGCTATAGCTAAATTTACTAAGTCTGAAGCTAGTGATGATGCAATTTATGCAGCAGAAATGGAAGTTAAGCAATTAAAAAGCTATATTGCTGCTTTAATTAATGGCGATGTAGATTTTAAAAAAATCGAAAATGAATCAAAAAAACGTGGAAAATTATTAGTTTAGCATTATGGAAGAATTTAAGTACAAGGATTTTGCGGACTTTTTGACGCAAAAGGGCTATAAAAAGCTTGAAGATTTAAGTACTGATGAGCAGGTTAAGCACCAAGCCGAGTACTTAAAAGAGATGCGTGAGCATCAGAAGAAAATGCAGGATGCAGCTTTAGAGCAGCAGAATGAAGAAAACCAAAAAGCCTTAGATGCTCTTGAAAAAAGAGTGACTGAAGCAATGGGCAAGCAGATTGAAACTTTGCTTAGTGCAGTTAAAACACAAGGTGAAGCACTTGGTAAGCTGGCAAACAGTAACCCGTCTATTTCGGTGCTATCTCCATATGAAAAGTCTATTGAAGACAACATGGAGAACATTAAGAAAGGGGCTAACCTGCCACATGCACAAAGCAGGGAATTTGTAGTTAATGAATCTAAAGCAGCTTTCACAGGGGCTTCAGTAGTTAACAATACGGATGCTTTGCGCCTTCAGGAAATTGGACAACTGGCAGTAAGAAAGCTTTCTATTTGGGAATCTTTGCCAAAAGTGCCAGTGCCACGGGATGCAAACGGTACTGTACGCTATACTGATTGGGATCAGGCAAGTATAGCAAGGGCTGCTGCCATGTTAGCTGAAGGTGACACATTCCCTGAAAGTACAGCAGTTTTTCAGGAGTATTCAATTAGCCTTAAAAAGGTTGGCGACACTATTCCTATCACTGAAGAATCTTTGTACGATCGTGCAAGATTTGCTGCTGAACTTAATTTGTTCTTGCAGACTAACGTGAATCTTATCACAGATCAGCAAGTCTTCTTAGGTGACGGTACTGGAAATAACGCTAATGGGTTTTTCAATACTGCCATAGTTTATGTTCCTGCACCTTCTGCCATTGCAGACCCGTCTATCTATGATTTGATTGTTAAAGTGCGTGAAGCTATGACTGCTGGTAAAGACAGTAAGATCATGCCTAACGTGGTTTACATGAACATTGTAGACATCAACCGTTACAAGTTGAAAAAAGATGCTGACAATAACTATATCATGCCACCGTTTGTGACCAATGACGGCATGATGATTGATAGCATTATGGTCATTGAAAGTAATATAGTTACGCCTAATACGCTTTGTATGGCTGATAACAGGTTTATCAGAGTGTACGAAGAAGCAGGACTGGCTGTATCTACTGGACTTGTAGGCGACCAATTTAGACAAGACCTTATCACGCTGAAAGCACGAAGAAGGTTTGAAGTCTTGGTAAGACAGGCTGACAGACAAGCGGTTTACCGTGTGGATGACATCACAGCAGCGTTAGTAACATTGGGAACTTAATTTAAAAACTGAAGCAATGAAAATCAAATTTACAGAAGACCGTGGGGTCTATAAAAAAGATCAGATTGTAGAAGTTTCTAAGGAATTAGGTCTACAGTTACTTAATACTGGCAAAGAAGGTTCAGCCGTTGAAGCAGAAGAAAATGCAAAGGTTACTAGTAGAAATATTATAGCCAAGCAAATCAAAGCTGCTGGACAGGCGAAAGCCAAAGAGATAAGAGCCAAAGCCGATATTGAGGATGAAAAGTAAATAAATACTTCAATTTTAACTATATTTGGAAGGTCACAGGTTAACACAAACTGTGACCTTCTTTAGTTTTATGGCGTTACCAGTAATAAATACAAGCGATTTTAAAGGCTTCTATAAATTGGCTCTTAATGAGTTCAAAACGGAAGACCTAGAAGACTACATAGCTGAATTTACCGAATATTACATTAGGGAAATCATAGGCGATGCAGCTTTTACAGATTTGAAAAATCAGGATTTTCAAAAATGGACTGACTTAAATGCAGGAATTGATTTTGTAGATGTAGATGGCAATAGAACCTATTTAGTAGGCTTGCAAAAACCTTTGATAGGATTTATCTATTTTGAATACGTGCGTGATAACTTCACGTCTACAGTAGTAGGGAAGGTTAAAGGTAAATCTGAAAATAGTGAAAGGGCTACTGATATTGAAGTAGCTAATTTAGCTAGGTCAAGATTTAATAAGTTAGTTTGCCCTTTGAATGAATCTTTGAAGGCTTTTTTAGAAGCTAATGAAACTTTAAAAAGTATCATACTAGCTTCTTATGATTTAAACAATAATACATACTTGCTGAGTATTGAAAACCCTAAATACTTAAACACAGGACAAGATATTGTTATTGACAAGATAAAATACACTGCTACTGAAATACAGAACTTTACTATAGATGCTGGTGCAACTGGTTTAGACTTTACTGGTGATGACGCTATATGGACATTTGAGCAATCAGTTTTAATGTCTGAAGATAATGGGGACAATACCTATAATTTAATAGTAGGGTCTACAGAAGCTTTATCTTCAGGTGATACAGTAACTATCAATGGTACAGATTACACAGCTTCAAACGTGATTAAGGACACTTGCTTTACTATAGATGCTGGTGCAACTGGCTTAGACTTCACTGGTGAAACTGCATCATGGGCATTTACTACAACAGTATCTATTTCAATAGACCTTACTAATAACAGCTATTTGCTTTCAGTTGTAGATTCTACTTATGTAGCAGAAGGGGCTACTGTCAATGTAGATGGTACTGATTACAATATTGAAAGCCTTTCAAATAACTATTTGATTGATGCTGGTGCAACTGGCTTAGATTTTACTGGTGATTCAGTAGAATGGTCACCTTATGACGCTGTAGAATTTACAGAAATTGAAATAGCTGGTATCTGACAAGCTTTTAACTATTCAGGTATGGCTTCCATAGGTCAAAGCTTAAAAGTGTCTTAGAAACGATTTTTAAAATTAAATGTTCATAAATGAACACTTAGAATAATGATAGATTTAACCGTTAATATCCTAGAAAAGTTTATAGCTGGCTTAAACATCAGTGGTGACATTCTTTCACTAAATAGGTCTTCTGAACAGACAGTAGTAAACGTTGAAAAAACCTATCAAGCTAGAAAGGAAATGTTTTTAGATGTAGATGGAGTTAATTACAAAATTCTGGAAGTTAAGAAAGATCAAAGCATTACAGTTGAAGGGGTTATAAAGACAGGATCAACTTATAAAATACCTAATCCTAAATATTTTCATGGTACACCATTAATGACTAACGCACAAATTAACGGGGTTAAGATTTCTACAGATAAGCTTCCTATGATTTATCTATATGAAATACTAAGAGAACGTGAGCTACCTGTATCAAGCCAAATAGTACGGGAATCTGATTTAAGACTTTTCTTTTTAGATACAGCTAATTTTTCAGATTGGTCAACAGATGACCACTATTCTAAAAGGTTAGTAGGTCTTAACTGCTTAGTTGATTTCTTTATAGAAGAAGCTAGAAAGAATACATGCCAATTTTACTTGTATAAAACTAAATTCACTCGAATCAATCACGTCAAATGGGGTGTCTTTCAGGACAATAAGGGGCATATTACCAAGCTATTTGACGATGAATTAACAGGTGTAGAGCTATCTTTTACGCTACCTTTAAGGCAGTGTAATAAATAATCATTTTCGCTTAAAATAGTAATTCAAGTAAGGTTTTAATATATTTACAGCATGAGTTTTTGTAATTGCAACGGGACGCTCCGAAATACGGGAACGCCCAATAGACAAAGGGTGATAAATTCGGGAGTGAAACTTATTGCCGTTAGGACGAAAGCAGATGATGGTACATTTAACCAGATTCTAGCTAACGCAGTGATTGACCCTGCCTATATTTTAGATAGGGTAAATGAAGCGGATGAATCAAAACGATGGTATCCGATAGGTGAATTTCAAAATGAAAATGACGTAAGAGCAGATTCTAATTTTGAAACGCTAACTAGTGGCGCAAACTTGAAAACTAGGGACGGTGTAAGAACTTACACAGGTTGGCTAATCAACTATGCTGCTGAATATTTAGGCGTTTTAGAATCTTTTCAATGCGCTGATTTTGGTCTATTCATAGTTGATCCGTGTGGCGCATTGCAAGGGGCTATCACTAAAGACGGCACTGCATTAAGACCCGTAAGAGTAAATAAGGATAGCTGGAATCCTACCTTAATGAAGGGTATGCAGGAATCTGTTTCAAAGGTTCAGTTAACTTTTGACTTTTCACAGCTTGAAAGGGATAAAGATTTAAGGGTGATTTCTGAAAGTGAAATTACTGCTGATCTTTTAGACGTTGAAGGTTTACTACCTTTAGCTGCTGTAATTAGCGGAATTTCTGCTATTGGTTTTACAGCAGCCCTTACTGTAGATTATGATGTTTTCTTAGATGCTTCTAAAGATGTAGTACCTGCATGGGTAGCTGCTGATTTTGAGCTATTCAACAAAACAACTAATTCAGCAGTTCCTATTACTTCAGTTACAGAAGTTCCTGAAGGTACGTATGCTTTCGTTATCCCTGCACAAACTGCTGCTGATGTGTTAGAGTTAACTAACGTAAAGACAGCAGCGCAAAAAGCAGGATTTGATTTAAAAGAAACTATAACTATACCGTAATGGATAAGGAAAAAAGCCCATATAAAAAAGTAGGTAATTCTTCGTTTCACGTAGAAACGATTAAGTCAATGAAGCTAAAAGGCTTCAAAGAAACCTATTCAAAAGTCAAAGCCTTTGAAGGTAAAAACCTTGATGCACTCTTTACTGAAATCACTGGAATAGAAGTCAAAGATGCTAAAGTGGGGTAGACTGACAGATTTAGTTAACAATTCAAAAAGGCTGGATTTCAACTCAGCCTTTTTTTTCGTCTTTTCGCAAGATCACATACAGCTATTCGCTATAGAACTTAACACGGGAAGCCCAAATAATGACGAGTATGGGCAGTTATTTCTTCACGGTGTTGATGCTGAAGGCACACCATTAACGAGCATTGGCGGTGATTACGCACCAATAACAAAAGATATTAAGCTTTCTGAAGGCTTACCTATTGACAGGGTTACGCTTTATCAGGATGGAGATTTTTACAGGTCTTGGAATTTCCAAGTAAATGAAACTGGATTTACACTTAGTGCAGATACAATAAAAAAAGACCCGTCTACAGGTCAAGTAGATGACCTTCAGGATAGGTGGGGTTCAAACTTAGTAGGATTAACAAATGAAAGCATCAAAAGGTTATCTGAAGAACTTGTACCTGAAGTTATCAGGTATATTCTTAGCACGTTATTACAGTAGCTTAGACACCATGCCTATAGCAGCTTTTATAAAGGCTATGGCAGGAGATTTGAAGCAAGTAAGCAGAAATGTATATTACAATGAAGTTAAGGCGTTAAAAGCATGGGAAAAGCTGTTTAATGCCCATTTGAAAGCTAATGGGCTGCCTGAACAGTATGAAGCCTATATGAAAAAGATGGATAAGGCCAATGACTGCTATGATAAAGCGTATAATGGTGGTAAACGGTGGCTGCTTGTTAAAGCAAGGGTGTATGAAGCAGAAGCACGTTTGCTTTTAAAAGGTGAATCTGAATCAATAGAATTGACGTGTGCAAGGATCAGTAAGTTTGTAGGATTTTCAGTTAAAGCTAGTGAATGCAGCGTATCAGAGTTCTATAGCTATGTGAATTTAATGGCAAAATAAATATATTTGTGTAAATGGCAAATTATGTAATAACTTCAGGGGCTAATTCATTCACATTTGAAGTGGATGGAAATTACGGTGAATTTCAATCTGGTGATTTAAAACCGCTTGTACCTGTTAACGGTTCAAATAGGATTTTAAAGATAAAAGATATTAACCACCTGCTTAATACAGCAGGTATCATAGAAAAAGAGCTAATTAAAATTGATCTTGATGTAGATACAGTAGACGTAGATGGCGTTACCAGTTTTGCCAATGCTGATGCACTATTTTTAGCTTTAAAGCCAGTTTTTTTTTTAGCTAATTCAAGCGGTGGCGGTAATGGGTGGGATGCAGCAGTAAATACCCGTAATGATTTACCTACAGCAGTACCACCTTCTGCTGGTAGTGTTTACTTAGTTCAAAACCCTGTAGTCATATTAGGTGTTTACACTCAATACCAGTCAGGTCTTTACATACGCCAAACTGAAACGGGAGCTTTAAGTGATTGGAGACGGTTAAACGTAAAAGTTAAATTTACTGCTTCAGAATTTAGGGTAGTTGATCCTTCAGACGCATCTAAGCAATTAGGGATATTAGTAGCTGGCATTACTACAGGAATAACCAGACTGTGGACAGCACAGGATAAAGACATAGTAGTAGCTGATGATGCCGATTTGCAAGTTGAAGCAACTGCCAGACAAACAGGTGATGAAGGTTCAGTAACGATCCATAACGATGTTAACGATGCTGGAAGTGGGGCTATCATAACAGGACAGGAAAGAACAGATATAAACGCTTCTATAGCCGTCCACTCTGATGTAAATTTAGCTTGTGTTAGTTTACTTGATAATACAGTTTTACGGTTTAGCATAGCTTTAAATGCTTTCATTCCTTGTTTGCATCAAGTGGTAAGAAGCAGCACACTTTTGATAAATAACACTAATGTTTTTCAGAATAAGATTAATGTTAACATAAATATTCAAAGGCTAGTAGAGCATAAAATAACAGTTAGCTATAACTGGTCTTTAAACGATACAGGGCAGGACTTTAGGGCAGTAGGTTCTTTAGGTGGGCAGACTTTTCAAAATGTGCTTACTTCTAATGATGATATTCATACGCAAGAGCCAAAAGACGCTGCTGCTGCTGATCCTGATGGACGTGGCACGAATCAAAAACACGGATTCACAAAAGAATATTTTGTAACCCCTACATCAGCAGGAAATAACGCACTTATTTTAGCTGTAGCTGGTAGCGCAAATGGGGATTTAGCTTCAATGTGGGAAGCTTCTATAGAGATTGAAGAACTTGTATCAGTAATAGGAAATTAAAAATTATTTTAAAATGATAGCATACATTTATGAATTTGCAGACACGCTTAACGGTAAAGTCAACATTGAAAAGTTAGATTTAGCTGTAAGAGCGTCAACCCTACAGAACTACGTTACGCCCCCATACGTCTACGCAGGTAAACTTTATTTGAATTTTGAAGCTGAACTATCAGCAGCAGATAAACTTGTCTTAGACGGGCTTATTTCAGCTCATGACGGTGAAGAAGCTAACGTATCTGAAAACCATGTACAGGAAAGGGAAATAATGATTAGGGAACTTACAGAAATGGCTATTTACCACCCTGCATTAGCAGAAATTGAAACCGTGGAATATCTAACTAGTATTGACAACTGGTTTAATGGGTGGAAAAGATCAGGAGTAAACACGCCACTTATCAATAAAATTATTGCGGACGCTAACAATGCAGATCACCCACAACATGCATTTTTAACTACTGTGGTGAACCCTGAAGGCAATCAAACTTTTGAATTTTTAATATCTAAAATCACTGAATAGATGAAAAAAATAGAGTATTTTGAAACATATACTAACCTTGCTTACAACGTTGCAGGGTTTATTAGCTTTTTTCTGTATCATGATGTACTTATTTGCATAGCATTTCAAGCTTTGGGTATTTCGTCATTTACGTATCACCACGATAAAAGCCCTGATAGAGCAGGTGACACCATTTGGAAGTTTGACTGGTGGGCTATGGCTCTTATGAATACTGTAGTGGCAGGGTACTACTTTAATAGTATTGAAATTTGGGGGTATTTGTTACTGTTTCACGTTTTTTATGGTTACGTCATAATGGGCAAATTTCACGTATTTTTAGAAGTTGCTATAAGTTCAGTTATAGCATTTACAGCCATTTTTATGAACAGGTCTTTAGCTACATCTTCAATTATTTTAGCTGTTTTTATTATAGGATTAGTAGTTAGGGCGCAAGACAAAGACAGTGAGCAACTAACTTATCATGATTCTATCTATCACGGTATTTGGCACTTCATAACAGCTTTTGGCTATTATCTAGTGTTCCACCTTAATATCTAATTTGCGATGGCTGAAGAAAGGCTGAATTATTCACAGGTTGCTGAACCTAACCTACTTGACCCCTTAATCAAAGAGTTTGAAAAACTCACTAAAAGCATTGAAGGGGCTGAAGCTGCTATGAAACAAGTAGTAGCAGAAACAGCTAAACTTAATAAAGAAACGCCCTTAGATTCTTTTGAAAATATCGAAAAGAGGGAAAAGGCTATTAGGGACAATACTTCAGCCATTCAGCAGCTTGATAAGCTAGAAAAAGATAGGCTTAGGCTGTTAGACCAACAAAGAAAGTTAGAAGATTCAAGAGCGCAAGCAAACTTTAATCTTCGTGAGCAGATTAGGCTTCAGACTAAGGAACTTAGGGACAATGCCAAAGAAGCAATAGCTAACAGAAATGCTTACCAAGCTTTGGTAAAGCAAACTAATGAAGCACAGGCTGAATTTAAAAGGGTAAGTGCAAGGTTAATAGAAATTGAAGAAGAATTTGGTAATACTTCAGATGAAGCTTTAAACTTTGCTAACGTAGTAGCTGATGCTGAAAAATCATTTACTGAACTTGATGATAGATTACGTTCTATTAACGATTCGGCAAGGGATGGCAGACGTGATGTAGGCAGATATGAAAAAGGCTTTGAAGAAATCAGAAAAGAAGTCATAGCTGCTGAAAAACAATTTAAAGAACTTACTGAACAGTTTTGTGAAAATTCAGTACAAGCAAGAAGGGCTGAAAAAAGATATGAAGAATTAAAAGAACAACTAGATGACATTAAAAAATCTTCTGCTGATACTCAAAGAGGTATAAAAAGACTTACCAGTGCATTTAAAGGTTTTGCCACAGCTACAATAGTTCTAAAAATATTTGAATTACTAAATGATGCCATCAGCCAAAATACAGAAGGGACTGCTGAACTTCAGAAAATATGGGTTAGAGTAACAGGTACACTTCAGGTAGTGGCAGGGCGTTTAGTTGTACTGTTTGATGAATTGAAAGTAGCTTTTGTAGCTGTTCAGGCAAGATTTGAAAGGTTTATACTATCCATACAAATCAACGTTTTAAAGTTTCAGCAAAATATATCTGATTTAGGGGATGGTATAAAAGAATTTTTTGGGGTAGATACTTCTGGAAGTGACAGGCTTGCTAAGAAAATAGCAGAACTTCAAAAAGAGTATGAAGGGTTAGCAGATCAAACTGAAATAAACATTAATGCTTTTGATGGTCTAGGTGCTGAAATAGAAGACATTGTGTCAAAGCAGGTGGCTTTAGTTGACATCACAATAGAATACAGAAAAGAAATAGCCAAAAATGACCAGCAGATAAATAAAAATATAGCTTCACAGCAAGCTTATCAGGACGCTTTTGAAAGCTCTACCCTTTCATTAACTGAACAAATTGAAGCAGGTGTAGCTTTTAGGGAATCTTTGCAAGAAACCCAAAGACTAGAAGAAGATAACGCTAAAAGGCGTGTAGACCTTGCAAGGTTGAACGCTGATGCTAATAAGAACAACATTGATGCACAGGAAGAACTTATACAGGCTGAACGTGAATATGTACAACTAGTAGCAGATAATGCTTCAGAGCTTGCAGCAACGGAAAACGAAATACAGCAGTTAAGAAATGATGCTACACAAAGAAATTTAGACTTTTATGTAGATGATGCACAAAACAGGATAGACACTAACCAAAGAATCATAGATGATGAAACACAGACCTTTGCTAGGAGGCGTGAACTTTTAGAGCAAAACGATAAAGAACGGGAAGAAGCTAATAGGTTACGTGCTGAAGCTTTAAATAAAACGCTTCAGCAAATGGGTAAAGCCGAACTGGATTTTGAAGACCTTAGAAAGCGTCAATCAAGTGAAGAAATAGCTAGAATAATTGAAGAATCTGGTTTAAATGATGATTTGGCAGGTAGAGCTTTAGAAATCATAAGAGAACGCAGAACTGAAATACAGGATAATGCAGAAGCGCAGCGTGACTTAAATGCTGCTGAAGCTGAAAGTGCAAGGCTTTTAGATGACATAGCATTACAGGAAGCAGCCCTAATTAAGATTCAAAAAGAAGGTGTAGACCTAGAAAAAGTTTTAGAAAACTTATCAGCCCAAAGACTTCAAAGTGACATTGACAATTTACGTGAAAGGATAGCAGCAGCTAAAGAAGGAAGTGCAGAACAGATAGCACTTAATCAGGAACTTAATGATAAGCTTTTAGAACAGAACCAAACTAGAATAGACAAGGAAAAAGAAGCAAATGAAAAAGCATTGCAAGACCTTCAGAAAGGTGCAGAAGTAGCTTTTGAAGTACTTGGTGATGCTAATGAAAAAAGATCAGAAAGAAGGGTAGAAGCCATAAATGAAGAAATTGCAGCAGAACAGGCAAGACTTCAAACCCTTCAGGCTTTGGCAGCAGAAGGCAATGAAGATGCAGAAAATAACATAGCTTTAACTGAACAAAGACAAAGACAGCTAGAATTAGAGCGTGAACAGCAAATAAAAAGACAGCAGCAAGCTGAATTAGCTTTAACTGCTGTGCAAACTTACGCTGCTAAGACTACAGCAGGTGACCCTAACCCACTAGCTTCTACTATTGCAGACATTGAAGTTTTAAGGGCTTTTGTAGGCTCTTTAGGTAGCTTTTTTGAAGGTACTGAAGACACTGGAAAAGTAGCTAACCCCTTAGATAACAATGGTGGAAGGCTGGCAGTAATCCATAATAACGAAAGGATTATGACAGCAGAACAAAACAGGGTCATCGGCAATATGAGTAATGCAGAACTTACTGAACTTGCCCACAGGGAAAACACCAGAAGAACAGAAGGGCAACCTTCACAAATGGTTTTTCAAGCAGTTAAAGAACTAATACACGTAACTAAAAACAGCCCTATCTACTTAGGCGGTGATTGGGATGAAATAACGGAAATGGTAACACACAAAGTTAAGAAGGGTAACACCTTAGAAAAGAAGCATACTAAGAAAGGGGGTATTTGGGGTAAATGAGTAGCACAGTAATAATTAACGGTAAAACGGTAAATGTCCCCAAAGATTTTTTTGATGTTGGGGTTAAAGCTAGTTTTGGTGAAAACATACAAGCTAATCTTACTACTGAAGAATTTACATTTA
>SPKZ01022224.1_pt1 | contig 37770 bp, 67 predicted proteins | sample 2456571 | NCBI WGS metagenome assembly SPKZ01 (sample SAMN11192286, study PRJNA482655) | marine metagenome | biome: ENVO:00000447; feature: ENVO:00000244|ENVO:00000211|ENVO:00000569|ENVO:00002023; material: ENVO:00002151; isolation source: ocean water from marine abyssalpelagic zone ...
GAAGATTATAGTTTAAAATATTCTTGGTAATTGTGTTAATATTTCTAAATGGCAACCAAGAGAATTACATTAAAACCTGAATATGAGCTCTGTGGGCTCACTCTTAGTGAAATAATACATGAAAGCCAAATGCAAATTACTAGTGAGAACAGAGTTGTTTTCGCTCAGTATTTGGATGAAGAAACCTGTAAATATCTAGGCTTTGATTATTACCAGACCGTAATCGATCACTACTTACCATAATTTGACAATGTTATAATTACTGATAACCTTAGTTGAGTTCTGGTTTTCTATATTTTTCACATAACTCGCTCCTTATGTTTCGTTCCCGGCTATATTCTCACATGTAGCCGGGTTTTTCGTTCAAAAATTTGACACTCTACATAATTATATGCATCCTTATATTATCAATTGTATTGATACTTTTTACTTAGTCGTACTAAAAGGAAGTTTATAATGGCAAAAATCGAATCTAATCAGATTGTTCTGGTTCCTATTGAAAAAATCACACCAAATCCAAAAAATGCAAACATGCACCCAATCGAGCAAATCCAAAGACTCGAGAAACTTATTGAATACCAAGGTTTTAGAAATCCATTAGTAATTTCTAATCGAACTGGTTTTCTAATAGTAGGTCACGGAAGGCTTGAAGCTGCCACCAACATCGGTATGACAAAACTACCGGTAATTTATCAGGACTTTATTTCTGAGGCTCAGGAGTACGCTTATTTAGTTTCTGATAACGAGATAGCAAGATGGGCTGAGCTAGATGAAGCTGCAGTTGTTGAAGAATTAAAAGTACTTGAGCTAGATGATTTAGAGCTCTTAGGTATTGATGATTTTAAAATAAATATGGATGATGATAACTCTCCTGCAATAGTTGAAGAGCCGAAATCATTTAGCTTTAAAATTAAGTGCGATGATCTAACCGAGATTGCAATCCTACAAAAGAAATTTAATATCGCTGGAGATACTGTTGCGTTTAGTAAATTCTCCAAACTTTTTCCCGATTGCTTGAAATAAGTTTTATGGTGTTTTATGACAAAAGAAACTGAAGATGAAAATACTGAGATCGATAAAGGTGGTAGACCTAAGATCGAAGTAAACATGAAGGTACTCAAGGCTCTGATGCAGTTCAAAGTCACTAGAGGCTTTGTTGCTGATTATCTAGAAGTATCTGAAACTGTTATTGATGCCAGAATAAAAGAACATTTTAATTTAACATTTAAAGAGTACGGTTCTCTTCAGAAAGAAAGAACAGGTTATAAACTTCAGCAGAAAGCGATAGAGATGGCACTTAAGGGTGATAGAACTATGCTTATATTTTCGCTTAAGAATATGGCTAAGTGGTCTGATAAAATTGAACAAAAACAAACATCAGAAGATATAGTAATTAATATTGATTCTGATGATGCTAACTTATAAGGAGTTAAAAATGGGTGGCTTATATGTGAGAATTTTTAAACACGAACAAGATCTTATTCAGTCTGTACAGAACTTAAAGAGCATGGGTTATCAGTATGATAAAGGTTCTAAGGTTGCTGCTAAGGGCGGTATTACAGTTAGGTTCTTATTAAAGAATGAGGTTATTAATGAGTTTATTGGTATTGATCCATCAAGAGTTGATATCGATTTCTTACCAAGTAAAGAAGAAAAAGAATTAATGAAGTCACGATGTGATGAAGTTTATTATTTAAATATGAAGCTGTAAGGAGCCAATTATGTTGATACAAATTAAAACGATTAGAGTTAGAGTAACAGAACAACTTACTTTATTTACAAACAATGCGATGGATACTCAGGATCTGTTAGGTTGTGAAGTTGATGCATTTATAGATTCAAATTTTAGTGCTGTAATTCCTTATGTAGATGCAGGTCTGGTTAATAATTATTACGTTCTTAAAGATCAGTACGAATTAGTTACAACAGGTCCATCATTGCCAGAGAATGCAGATGTGATCCCTCTAGACTTTAAAGGGTTTAAAGAATTATCTCTAGACTTTAAAAAGATATTCGGGCAAGAGGTTAAAACAATAGAGTTTAAGTAGGTCCTTAGAATGAGCATCTTTAGCAAAACAATAATTCAAGTAAAAGCTATAATCTTATTAGCATCAAAAGCAAAACATATTATGCTTTATGGTGGATCAAGATCTGGTAAAACTTTTATTATTGTTTTTGCTATCATCGTTAGGGCATGCAAAGTTAAGTCTCGACATGTGATGCTTAGAGGGACATTCAACAGTATCAAGACCTCTATATGGCTCGATACAATGCCAAAAGTTTTATCAATAGCATTCCCCAAATTAATTTACCACCTCAACAAAACAGATTATTATTTGATACTTCCTAACGGATCCGAGATTTGGATCTGTGGATTAGATGATGATAAAAGAGTTGAGAAAATATTAGGTAAAGAATTCTCCACAATCTTTTTTAATGAGTGTTCTCAGTTGGCTTACAGCTCTGTACAAATTGCACTAACAAGATTAGCTGAAAAGAATTCTCTAAAGAAGAAAGTTTATTACGATGAAAATCCACCATCCAAAAAGCATTGGAGCTATTGGGTTTTCATTAAGAAGCTATGCCCTATAGAGATAGAGCCTATAGAGGATCCTGAGAATTACGCATCAATGGTAATGAATCCAAAAGACAACATGGAAAACATTGATGAGGATTATCTCAAAATGTTAGCTAAGATGCCTAAGAAAGAACGTGATAGATTTATGAACGGTCTCTTTGGTGATGATGATGATGGAGCTGCTTACTATTCTTTTGATAGAGAAGTTCATGTTGCAGAAACTAAAAGATTACCGGGTACATTATTTATCGGGATGGATTTTAATGTTATGCCAATGACTGCAGTAGTTTGTCAGGTTATCAACAACGCTATCCACGTACATGATGAAGTGTATTTAGAAAACTCTGATACTTATAAGATGAGCGATAGCTTAATTAAAAGCAGATATGTCGGTACCGTAATTCCAGATAGCACCGGTAAGAATAGATCAACATCAGGTAAATCTGATTTCGACATTCTAAAAGGATATGGATTTAAGATACCTCATGTATTTAATCCAGCCCAAACTGATAGGGTAAACAACGTAAATAGACTTCTCACAGAGAATAGACTTATAATAAATCCTAAGTGCAAAAAACTAATAGCAGATTTAGAACAGGTATCTTGGAAGGATAATAAGCTGGATCAGAAAGGAGCTAACAAAATGCTCACACATATTTCTGATGCTCTAGGATACGCATGTTGGCACTTAGATAAAATAGGACCTAAAGTTAAACCAATAGAAATAGGAAGGATGAGGTAATGCAAGCACCAATGGATATTACAAATGAATTTTTTATATTGATTGGGATTTTAATATATCCTGCTTATAGATATATTATTAAGCCAGTAATTCTATATGTATCATCAGCAATAGGTGAGTACTTAGCAAATGTTTGGATTAAAGAAATCTATATAGGTAATGGAAACTCAGACAGATACACCTTCAGCATAAGAGATACTGCAAGGATTATCGATACGGTAAATAATAACGCCACCGCTAGGTTTGATTTGCTGGAAAAAAGAATAAAGAAATTAGAGATAAATACAAAGGAAATTAAGAATGATTAATTTAATGAATCAAGACGATAGAGTACACATGATCCAAGAGATCAAGAGACCTTTTAACATCGATAGAAAAGCTCAGTCGATGTACAGAAGTGATATCCAAAACGGTAAGATTAAGCCTTATATTTTAGATGAGCTCCGAAAACAATTGTTTGATAGCTCAGTACAAGAGATGCCTATAGTTAGTACGATTAACATACAGAAAAGAGTCGTTAGTAAGAAGGCATGTGTTTACTCTGAAGGCGTTACGAGAACATTTGAAGGCGTTACTGATACTCAAGCAGAAACGATTCTTAAAATCTATGAAGATGGTAACGCAAACACTGAGCTGAATAAATGCAATAAGAAATTGGTATATGAAAACCAAACTCTATTAGGAATTTTCCCAAGAAATAAAAAGATTATATTTAAGAAGTATGAACTAAGTCAGGTTGATGCATTTCCTGAGACTCTGGATCCTGAGTCAGCTAAGATAATTGTTATATCTGTATTTGATAAAGAAGTTGTAACTCAGACTGATGCATCTATACAGAATACAGCAACCGGTGAAGTACCTACCAAGGATTTATTCCAAGGTGATAAGCCGGGTGAAGATTCTGAAATCTCATCTGATGAAACTTATAAAAGAAGTCTCGAGCGATATATTGTGTGGTCTAAAAAACATCACTTCCTTATGAATGGTGATGGTGAAGTTCTGGATCTTTTAGATGAGGATGAGAAACCGTTCGTAGAAGTAACAGAACAGCAGCTCCTATCACCTATTAGAGAATATGGTGTTATCCCATTCATTGATATCTCAAGAGAGAAGGACGGGCAGTTCTGGAATGAATCAGGCTCATCTCTATCTGACTTCACAGTACAATTTAATTCAATGCTAAGTGATCTAGCTAATAACGCAAAGATGAATGGTTACGCTGTTGGAGTCTTAAAGGCCCCTTCAGACCTTCAACCTGAAACTATGGTTGTTGGTGCATCTATGATTATAAAGCTCAAGACGGACAATGGTAAGGATCAAGAGGTTGACTTTAAGTTCGCATCTCCAGAGAGTTCGATAGAAGAAATTTCTGATTCAATCGATAAGCTTTTAAATTACTTCATTACAACAGAAGATCTTGACTCGAGCGCTATCAATTCAAAAGGTGTAGCAAAAACATTCTCATCAGGTTATGAAAAGTTTTTAGCAATGATTGAGAAGAGAGAAGCAACTCGAGAGGATTACAATCTGTTTAAAGAATCTGAAGAGGGTCCAATGTTCAATGTAGTAAGAGCATGGGCAAATGTTTTAACTGGAACTGAAACACTTGATAAGAAATATCATACGGGAGTGATCGCTCTTGAAGCAACATGTGATGTTGACTATGCTAATGCAAATACAATTCTAACTGATAAAGAAAAAATTGATAATGCTAAAGGCAGAAATGATTTAGGTTTAGAGTCTAGAGTTACAATGCTTATGAAATTAGATGGACTAACTGAAGAAGAAGCTAAGAAGCATATAGCATTAGTTGATGCAACTAAAGAGTTAGACATTCCAGAAGTTCCTGATGAAATAGTTGATGATGAAAACAAAACAAACATAGAGGAGTAAATTATGATTAATTCAATTAAACATTTAACAACAATTAACGGTAAGAAGATTTGTAACCTAGACTCAGCAAAGAATGTTGAGAGCCTGAAAACAGATGGAAAATTTGATTGGGATAAGTTCGATGAATTTAGAAAAGATTTTCCTATATCAGTAGATGATACAAACGATATGATTTCTTTTAAAATGCTAACTAAGCCTGCATCAGAAGGTGGCAACATGGAGCTATGTCAGTGGTCCGATATCGTTACTCTAGGTCTTGAGCAATTAAAGTATTTCCAATCTAAATTCCCTTGTAGAGAAAATGCGATTGCTATCACTAAAATTGAAGAGGGATTAATGTGGAATGAGAAAAGAACTGCAGATAGAATCAAAAGAAATGTTGAAGGTAAAGATTTAAAATAACCAAAAGGATTATATTATGAAGAACAAATCATTGAAGAGAAGATTTCTAGATAAGTTTTTCCCTGTAAAAGTTTGGGGTGTTGAAGCTTCTGATACTGAATCTAGAGGAAAATGTTACACATTATTATCTGGTAGATTATTAATAGCAGCGTTCCCAAGTGGCATGATGTATGAAAAAAATCATGATGGAACTATTAATCAGCAATTAAAGAAGGTTATTATTCTATAATGGCAACTCTAGCAGGTAAGAAAGTTATTACAGTTTCAGAAGTATCGCAAGAGATAGACCTCAAGCGGTACCTGAAACGTGATGCTACTGATTCAGAAAAGCAAGCCTTCATAGAAGTTGCTATCGAGAGAATTAACAATCGAACTCTTGATGGTAAAACTATTCATGGTGGTAAGTTTAAGAAGTACTCAAAGGAGTATGCAGCAGAAAAGGGAGTTACTCCTAGCTCTGTTGATCTTTTCTTAAAGGGTGGAATGCTAGGAGCTCTTGAAGGTGAGTTCGATACCAACACTAATAAAATTAGTATCGAGATAGAAGGAGAGCTTGAAGTTAAAAAAGGCTTCAATCATCATACTGGAGATACTCAGAAGAAAAGACCTTGGTTCGGTATCACCACCAAAGAAGCTCAGGAGATAGCTAATTCAATCAAACAAGAAGATGTACAAGAGCAATTAGAGGAAACATCGTTAGCTGATATATTAGGTGTCCAAAGGATCACAGATGAGACCACAGAGATTATCACTGAAGAAACATTAGCATCTATCATTAGTGGAATAACTTTGGAGATCGATTTATAATGGCCTTAGAGACTAGAGTAAAAGTAATAGGATTAAAAAAAGTTCTTTCTATAATTAGAAAACAAATCATACTCGAGTTAAGGTCCAAAGAGATGCGAGTGGGCATTGCTGAAATCGTTATAGATTCAATCAGATCAAATAAGATAAGAGTCACCAGTGATATCACGTTAGCCTTCAGAGAGTACTTTGAGCAGTTCAATCGAACGCATCCAGATTACAGAAGAGAAAATATCAACTTCACATTTACAGGTAAATTACTAAAAGATTTAGAAAACAATGTGAGACTCGAGAGCAAAAAAAGTCAGTACACTTTTATCTTTAAGCAATCAGATAAGATCCATCCGGGCTATAAATTTAGATCTTCATCTGGATCAGCCTTTGGAGCAATCAAGAATAATAAGTCTGGAGCCAACATTGGTAAACAGAAAAAGGGTAAATCTGGAACAACTCAAGGTATCGCTTTTAGCAAGATAACCGAATACTTGAATGCAAAAGGCTATGATTATTTAAATATTGATGCTGAAACTTTGACAAGATCAGAGAAGTTCATACAAAATAGGTTAAGTATTAGATTAAAAAAGTTTCTTAGAAGTCAATAGTATTGACTTAATTAATAAAACAATGGAGAATAAAATGACAACAATCGTGAACAGTGTTCAAACTCAGAAGATCAGTGATCCAACAGAGCCAATCAAAACAGAAAATTTAACAGTAGAAACTCCACCAGCAGATCCAACGGCTAACATGCCAGCAGATTTTAAGGATGATTTCTTTAAGCAGAAGCAAAGAATGAAAGATGCAGAAGCAAGAGCCGATGCTGCTGAATTAAGAGCCTCTACTTATGAAGAAAAAGAAAACATCGCTAAGGGTAATTTTCAAACTGTAATCGATAGCCAAAAGCAAACTATTGATGACCTAAACAATAAGATTAGCTTAGGTGAAAAGAAAAAGAAGTTGGAAAAATTTGAGAAAACTTTGGAGAGAAGAGCTGAAGATCTTGGATTTACAAAGCCTAAAAGGATTATGAATTTTATATCTCAAAAGGATATGGAGCTCTTAAAAATGGATGGTGATTATAATATTAATGAAGCTGGTTTAGATATAGTTTTCTCAAATGTTAAAGCAGAATGGGGAGAGTTATTTAAGCCTAAAGAAGTTGTTATTGCTGATGGAATTCCTAAAGCCAATACAACTCAAACAACACTTAAAACTGCTAAGCAAATGACTTCAAAAGAAAGAATGGCAATGGCAGCAAAGTTAATAAAAAGTTAGTTTTAATATTAACATAAATCATAAAGGATTTTATTATGAGTATCGTAAAAGCAGACATTGCACATTTATCGGTTGATGAACTTCTCTCAGCAGAAGTAGAAGCTGTATTAAGAAAAGAGGGTGTATTCACTCCAACTATTAGAATGAAGACAGCACGTAAAGGTGTTCAGTCTTATGACTATGTTATCGGTGATGATATCACAATTGTTGATGTTACTGAGACAGGTGCTGAAGAGGAATCTACAGGACTTATCCCAACAACTGTAAATATCTTAATTGATAAATACAAAAAAGCTGCAAGGTTTATTACTGACCTTACAAAGAATCAATCTGATGTTGATCTTGAAGCTCAGTTCTTAGAAGTTGCTCCAGCAGCTCTTGCAGAACAAATTGAAGCTGACAATGTTGCAGGTGCACTTGCTTCAGTTCCAGCTCCAAATCAATTAACTTACGGTGCTGCTATCAACGACGTTATCTCTCTTGATGACATCATTGAGCAAGACGCACTTATGAATGAAGCTAAGCTTCCTAAGTCTGGTAGAATGTGGATGGTGTCTCCAAGATGTTACGCTAACATTTTAAAAATTGATGCTATCTTAGATGCTTCTAAGAGAGGAAATAACGAGGCCATTCAAAACGGTTTTGTTTCAACAACTATGGGATTCACTTTTATCCTATCTAACGATCTTACTCTTCAAGATTCACTGGTATACCATGAGTCATTCTTTGTTTATGTTTCTCAGGAAGCTGCAAACTATGAAAAAGAAAGACAGGGTTCTAAAGATAGAGATTACCACAGTGTTAAATCTCTTTACGGTCAGGATGCTATCCACGCCGACAGAGCATGGTACTACACTGAGCAATTAGTATAATTTAATTAAATAATACGAACTACAGGGAGCGACTTTAAATCGCTCCCTGTTTTTAAAGGCGCTCATGGTAAAAGTTTATTTAAAAGCAAAAACATTCGATAACTTAATAATTAAGCAACAGATGTTTAATACTTTTGCTGGTGCTGAGTATCAGTTCAATGAATCTTATTATGCTAAGGGTGAGTTTTATGTAACTTTTAAATGTGACATAAATAAGTGGAAGCGAGCATCTGTAGAAATAGAAAAAAGATTTAAGAAAAAGAAACCAAAAAAGACTGAGGGAAGTTAATGCCTATTCCTTGTAGTGTAAAAGATAGAGAGCTCCAGAAGTTCGTAGAGTGCCGGGATGAGGTTGCTGTAAGAACTGCTATATGTCAGGATGAGAATAGCTCAATTGATGTAAGCGTGGTCCCAAGAGGGATAACTAAAAATATATATAACGATGTTTCAGCAGTTGTAATTACAGTTGAAACTTTAATAAATACTTATACAGTTGCAATAGGAAAAAAATTCGATCTTAAAAATTTATCTTGTTCGGGTGATAATATAGCAAGATTTATTATTAAGATTAATGGCCTAACAGTAATTGCAAAAAGAACATGGTGGACCGACTTTAATGCTGATTTTAGTTTCACAGGTGAGACTTTAAGTGCAGGAGATAAGGTTGAAATTTTTGTTGAGAACAATGGTATTGATAGTTCCGATTTTGAGTCTACAATTACCGGTGGAGAATATGATGAGTAAATTAGAAATAGCAAAGAAACAATTACAAATATTAAAACTTAAAACTCTTGTAGCTGAAAAAGAATTTAAAATTCTAGAGCGAGAAGAGGATATTAAAAGAATTCAAATAGAAGTGGATGAATATAATAACAGTATAGCAGAAGTTGAGAGCCAACTTCAAAAGGATTAAGAATGTCTGATTATAAAGGTAAAATGCCAACTAGAGGCGACGGTGACTATAATGTTACAGATAATGAGCAGCCCAACAGTTCTGGATTAATTGCTTCAGATAGAGATGCAGCGATTGGTGTTGCAACTATGAACAAGAGACCTTCAGCAGTTGCTGGTGATGAAAACAAGGTTGCTCTAGATGTTGCAATGTCTGATGGTGATGGTAATTCTATCAACCAAAATAATCCTTTACCAGTTTTTCTAGCGCCTTCACCAGCTACTGAAATTGAAGATTATGATAAGGCTGTTGATGTTGTTAAGAATGGCGGATCTGCAAATCATGACTATGTTACTGGTGCAGAATTCAGAGCTATAAATGTTGAATGTAACTCTGGTGGATTAGCATCTTTTGAATTGCAAGTTGAAACAGCAGTTGCTTCAGGATTGTTCACAACTATTATGAGAAAATTTAACAGTGTTGCAAACCCAACAGTTTTATTTGCTCATAAGCATCCAAAGAATATCATTGCAGGAGTTACAATCAGAGTCGTTAAGACAAATCTTGATAACCAAGATACTGATATGGACTCACTAATAAATGGAACTGAAGTTTAATAGGTAAATAACTTATGGCTGATTTAGATAGAAATACAGAAGCAACTCAAAACTCCACCTTAACGGGTGGAGATGAGCTCCATAAAGTTGATATAATTCTCGATACAGATGGCAAGAATAAAATGCTAGTGAAGTCGGATACGAGTATCAGTACAGAGCTAGGGATATTGCAGGAGTATGATCAGAACAACTCCTTAACAGGAACTTTTGAAGATATTTATACAGCAGTTGGATCTAAGACAATCTCAGGATTTGCTCTAAGGTTTGATGATAACGATGTAAACGTAAGATTAGAAATAGATGGCAATGAAATATTTGATATCTACTGTAAAAAATTAAAAGATATTTTAGATTGGAATAGTGCATCTTTACCACCTATGTATGTTTCTTGGAATGACAGTTTAAAAACTTTTTACTTCACTCCTAATTTCCCTTTGAAGTCTGGAGTTAGTATTAATATCCAAGCCAAAGGAAGTGGTAAGAAATATGAATCCAGCATCATACAGGTAAGTAACTAATGAAAATAGATATCGGAAGTAATTTAAGACATTTTTTTAGTAATACCAAAGTTGATCTACCTAAAAGTACAGAGCCATTTTTTGAGGTTTTTTCATTCGAAGGTAAGGCAACTTTAATATCTGCATTCATAGCTTTTAACCGAGATGATATACAGTTTAAAGTGGCCATGGATGATGTTGAATTAACAGACATAGACCTGAGTGACTTCACCAGTATTTTTAATTTCTCAGGTGAAGATGATACCATAATGAAGCATCCATTTAGTATGGACAAATCAAAGAAGGTATTGAAGATTGACTTTGGAGCTCCTGTTGAATTCTATACAAACTTTAAGTTATACGCTAGAGCAAATTCAAACTCATCCAGTAGAGACTTAAAAGGCTACTCAATATTTTTAGGAAATGTATTATGATAAAAATAGAACTGGATTACACTGATTGGAAAAATGAAGTAACTACTAAAAAGTTAGAGCATTATTCTTATAAGAAAAACGGTGCTTATCAAATACTAGGAGTCGATGGGCAGTTAGTATTTGAGCATGATCTTGATCCAGATAATGTGGATGATTATGAAACCAACTTCCTTGCATTGGCAAATAAAAAGATGGGATCATTTTACTCGAGAGAGCCATTCGCAACAAAAGAATTAAAAGATGGTTCAAAATTATTTAGAAGAAAGCACGGAATAAAAGAAACCATATTAGCAAATAGTGAAAAAGAAATTGTTTTTACAGTTCCTTATTCAAAAGCAAAAATTAATAAGCTTGAGATAATTGATGCTAATGCATTGGACCTAGTGGACCTGATTGTAAAATCACCCGTAGATCCAGCCATAGCAGCAGCATATGGAATGCCAGCAGATTACATGCTCAATCAATTTGGATTCGATGTTGTAGTGTCTGAGTTATTATATTCAGACAAATCTGATTATGATGCTGATGTATACGCAGGTTTTCAAGTAGTAATAGTTTATAAGAATCAAACTAATGCAGATAAAGAAGTAGGGTTTAATTTAATTTATCATGAGGTAGTTTAATGAAGAAAACAGTTTTATTTATTCTTATAATGGTTGTAGCAATAGTTGTATTTGATTTTTATATCATTGCAGCAGAAGGCGCAACTGAATCAATTTCAGCATACCTAATTAGATGGAGCCATGAATATCCTTCAATTCCATTCTTATTAGGATTTGTTTGTGGGCATCTCTTTTGGAGAATGTCAGACAAGAGGGTAGGTAAATAATGTTATTTCCGAGTTTAACCATTGAAACAACTTTGCAGGTTGAGGATAAGACTAGGCTAGACGCCACAGGAAGCTTCTCACCAGATGAAGAGATAATCGATGTACTTATCAAACCAGAAGCCACAGGGACGTTTATAAGCGTGTTTAATGAGGACTCTGATAAGTGGTATATCGATTGGGCTTATCTGACAGCAGAAATTAAAACTGTTGAAGTTAAGATTGTTTCAGCCGGTGGAGACAGAACTAGGGCTTACGCTATCAATGTAATAACTGAAGAGGATGATAGGTTGTTCTCAAATGATGCTCTTCTGTTTCCGTATGAGCCTCAGTTAAAAGATTATTTACCAGTAGGTAAGTCAACTTTTATATACGCTCACAGAGCAGCTCAGGATAAAATTTTAGCTTATCTTGATGAACAAAGAATTTGGAAAAACAGTGGTGAAAGATTAACTAAAGAAGATATCGTGGATAAGTTAGAATTCCAGAGATACTCTGTTTTTCAAACACTACTTATAATATTTGAATCAACTCAAGTTTCAGTCTCTGACATCTTTCAAGAGAAGAGACTTGAGTATGAGGTTGAAATGAAATCTGCTAGAAGTAGAGCAGCTCTTAGACTTGATCTGAATGATGATGGAGAAAATGATGTAATCATAGATCTATTTACTACAAGGATGATAAGAAGATGATTTCAACAACTAGAGAGTATTTTAAAAGCATCATAAGAACAATAGATCCTGATCTAAAATTTGATGGCCTATTAAATGATACAGAGAAAATAGGATCAACAGCTCTAGATAGAACTTTTAAAATGACATTCGGAAATATTAAACCGGGTACAGAAGACTCAACTATTCTTTCTTTATTACCTGTAGAAATTAGAATATATAAAAAGCTATGTGGTCAAAATCCAGTTGAGGATTATGATAAAGCATACTGCAAGGCTATTGATATTCATGCTTTAGCTCAGAACAGAAAGTCATATGATCAAGTAGATTTTATCAAAAGAGTTGAATGTGATGAAATTTTGCCTGAATCAGTTGAGACAGATGATAAAACATATAGATTTATCATGCAATTTACAGTTACATTAGGTTATGTATATAATTAATTATAAATAATAAACATTTTCAAAGGAATGTATAATGGGAAGTCAAAGCACAAATAAAACAGAACAAGTCTTAGAGGCTATGGATTGGTATTTTGGTGAAAAGCAATGCAGAATTATTACTTTTGCTGATGATACAGCAGGAGATCAAACTGATTCTTATTTCGATCTTAACTTAATAGATGAAAATTATGTTGAGCAAGAGTTTTACCTTTTACTTTCTGGTACAACTCCAGCGGTTGATCCAGCACCAGCAGGAAAAACTAAGATTGATGTTACATATGTTGATGGTGATACTGCTACAGCTATTGCTGCTCTTGCTAAAACAGCTATTGAGTTAGCCGGCGCTGTTAAGGTTACTCTTAATGCAGGTGAAGCAATTGTTGAAAATAGCTTCTTAGGTTTAGTTACTCTAGAAGATTTTGCAAATGCTGGAGCAATTACTTTTGAAGTTGCAAGAGATGGATTCGGTGGATCTATTGGTGCAATCGCTCAAGGTGGTGGTGCTTTATCAACATCTCAAGAGTTAGAAGATATCAAATCAGATTCAACTGGTGAGATTGTTTTAGATCAAATTATGAAAGGATCTTCAATCTCTCTAGATATTACTTTAGCAGAAATGACTAAAGAGAATTGGGAAAACTTAGTTGGTGAAGGCTATGGAGCAAAAGAAATTGTTGGAGCTGAAACTCTTACAGGTTTTGGTACTTCAAAACTTTATAAGTCAGCATTTGATTTCTCTGGTTTATTAGTAGGGCATCCAATCAGAAAAGATAACTCAGATAGATCTGCAGATATCGTTATCTGGAAATGTCTTGGTAACTTAAATACAATTCAGTACTCAGGTTCTGAAGTTCAAGGTGGAGAGTTTTCTTTCACAGCCTTAAAAGATGGAACAAAACCATCATCAATTGATCTTTTCGCAAGAGGCGATCACAGTCTATTATAATATTTTTTAACATCATAGAGAGCAGCTTGACGGTTGCTCTCTACAATACTTTTGAGAGGGTATAAAAATGATCGAACTAACTACAAGAAAATTAGAAGTAAAATTTGAAAATGTTGTCTACCAAATGGATTATCCAACAGTTGCAAAATCAATTGAGATGGATGAAAGATTTGCAAAGGGTGATAAAAAAGACAACGTAATTATGGTTGAATATTTTATCGAGCTTGGATTACCTGAGGCAGTTGTTAACAGAATGGAAGATTACCAATTTGCTATCATCATGAAGGAACTGGTAAAGCCAAAAAAGTAATAAATAATTCCAGCATAACAAGGGCTGCTTTTTTAAACTTTTACAGCCAATGGACTTATGAAGATATAGATAAGATGCAACTATGCGATTATAATTTTCACATAGAAAACATGAAAAGGGCTCAAGCAAAAGCAAGGTTAGAATTACTAGAGTTACATGTGTACACTAGGACCTCTAAGGCAACGGCTGAAGCCATACATAAAAAGCTTGTACGAACAGCAAACCCACCTGCTGAAATTGCTAAGAGAGCAGTTACAAACGATGATTTAAGAGGGTTTGGTGGAAGTATAGAAGATGCAATTAAAGGGAAATGATGCCTGATTCGTTTAGTATAAGAGTTGATTTAGATGTTAGATCTGATGGAAGCACTTTTAAGAAAACAGAAAAGAATGCTGAGAAGGCTGGTAAAAAAGCAGGTAGCGCATTTGCTGGTGCATTTGGTAGCAAAGTAAAAGGTCAAATTTCTGGAACAATAAAAAGATTTGCTGGTATCGCTGTTGCTGCTGTAGGTTTTAGAGCAATTACTCAAGAGGTTACAAAATCAATATCTGCCATGAGAAATTTCTCAAGAGCAATGGCCAATGTAAATTCAATACTTCCAAGAAATAATAAATTAACAAAAGAATCTGCAGATACATTCAGAGATTTTGCAGGATCATTTGCAACCTCTTCAGCAAAACAAGCTGATGCATTCTATACAATTGTTTCTGCAGGTATCAAAGGAACAACAAAGCAATTAAATACTTTAGAAGCTGCCAATACTGCAGCAATAGCAGGGCTGGTTGACATAAACGACGCCACAAAGGTTTTAGTTTCTTCTGTAAACTCTTACGCACAATCGGGGCTGACTGCAAAGAAAGCTTCAGATATTTTATTTGTTGCCGTACGAGAAGGGCAAACAACATTCCAAGAGCTCTCACAGTTCTTAGGTAATGTTGCTCCCGTCGCTGCAGCAGCAGGATTAAAGTTTGAAGAATTAGCTGGAGCCATTGCAGGAATTACAAAGGCCGGTATAAAAACAGATGTTGCAGTTACTGGAATCAGAGCTGTATTAGCATCTTTAATTAAAGTAACTCCTGAGGCTGCATTAGAAGCCAAAAGAATAGGGCTTGAATTCAATACAGCAGCTCTTAAGGCAAAAGGATTTACGGGCTTCCTAAGGTCTGTACAGGTAGCAACTAAAGGTAATGTTGAAACTCTTGGTAAATTATTTCCAAACGTAAGAGCATTGACTCCAATCCTTCAGGTTGTTAATGGAAACTTTGAAGATTTTGCAAGGATCCAAGAAGAGGTTAAAAACTCTTTAAATGCAACTGCTGATGCTGCTGAAATTGTAAAACAAAATTTAGATTTTAAATTATCTCGAGCAACTGCAAATTTTGCTTTACTAGAACAAGAATTAATTAACGGTCTTGTTCCTGCTTTAGGAGAATCTGCAGCAGCTCTTACTAGATTCTTGGTTCTCAATAGGAGCTCAGCTTCTGAGTTATCTAAAAATAGAGCTAGGACAGAAGGATATAGAGTAGAATTAGAGAAGTGGTCCGGAGTAATGAAAGATCAAGGAGTTCCAGCTCTTAAAGAATGGAATATAAATTCTACATTTGCTCAAAGAAAAGTATTTGCACTAACTGGAGAAATTTTAAAATTAACAGTTGCTGCTGATAGAGTTAAGGATTCTCTTAGATTAAAAGAATCTCCATATGATCAATTGATCCAAGCTAACATAAGACTAAAAGATTTAAAGGATAGGCTAAAAGATCTTAAGGATACTGATGGTGGATTTGACAATCAACAGAAATCAGCAGATCAATTTTTAAAATCATTAAACAATTTAGACTTTTCAAAGGAATCATTATCTCAAGATACTGACATAACTTTGTTGAGTGATATCGAAGCTGAAGAAAATAAAATAAGATCCATAACTGCTGCAATTGATTTGCTGAAAAAAAGTTTGAAGTCTGTTCCTATGGTTGCTGATAATACTCAAGCAAGTATGGTAAGAGCCGCAACTGGTGTGCTTGATTTCTTCAAAGGAATTTCTATAGGTGTTGGAACTTTTTCAACAGACTTCAAAACTAGAACTAAGCAAATGGAAGCTCAATCAAAAGCTGTAGCAAATACAATGAGACAGGCTTTTGCAGGTACAATATCTGGTGGGATCCAAGAAGTTATAAAATCAATGAGACAGGGACAATCAGAATTAGATGCATTCTCAAAAGTGTTTCTTCAGATGATTGGTGACATGGCAATCAAGGTTGGTGAGACTCTTATCTTAACAGGTATAGGGATCAACTCGCTAAGTGCTCTCGATGGTTTTCAAGCCATTGCAGCAGGTGCAGGATTGGTTGCGATTGGACAAATAATTAAATCTTCTGCTGGTGGCGGTGGAAGTGATTTCAGCTCATCAAGTGGTGGCGGCTCAGGTGGTGGAAATAGCTTTAGCGATTCACCAGAAGCTCTTACAGCTCCAGAATTAGAAGATAGAGCTCCAACAACAAACGTAGAAATAGTGGTCCAAGGATCTCTTGTACAGCAAGAAGAATTAGGATCATTCATAACTGAAACTCTGAATGAGACTTTTGGAAAACAAGGTTTAACTATAACTGACGCAAGGTTTGCTTAATGGGTTTAAAAACAATTAGTGCATTTACATATGGCCATACAATATCTGAAGATAATCAATTTATAGATTTCTCTGAAAACCTTGTACAGGAATTAGGAGCTCAGATAGATATCGGTGGATATACTCTTGGAGATTTTATAAATCAAATAGCTTCAGCAATGAATGAGATTGGATCTCAAGAGTATTCAGTAACTGTAGATCGGACAACTAGAAAAATAACAATATCATCAGTTGCTGACTTTGATTTATATGTAACAGTTGGATCAAGATCTTCAATCTCAGCATATCAATTAATGGGATTTACAACTGACAGAACAGGATCAAATACATATGAAGGTGATATCGCATCAGGATCAATTTACACTCCTCAGTTTATATTGCAAAAGTTTGTTGATTTTCCTGATAGCGTTAAGAGTGCTCATAGCTCAGTAAATGAATCAGCTTCTGGTGTTATTGAAACTGTATCTTATGGGCAGATAAATAAAATGAAATGTGAAATTGTTTTAGCAACAGATATTTCAGGTCAAGGAGCAATAATAGAAAATTTAAATGGAGTTGCAGATTTAAGATCTCTAATGAATTATCTAATTACAAAAGCTCCTATTGAGTTCATTCCTGATATTGAGTTTCCTGAGGTGCTTGAGAAGTGCCTTTTAGATTCAACAAAAGAAGATAGCAAAGGAACAGGATTTCAACTCTATGAAATGTACGCAAGAAAATTATTTGGATACTTTGAATCAAAAGAATTGATTTTTAGAAGATTAACTTAAGGAATATTTATGCCAATAGCATTTAAATCTAAACTGAGTAGCCTTATTGCAAATGCAACTTTTTTAGATAAAACAATCGACGATATAAAGAAGGGGAAATTAACTCTTTTTAAAAACCTCATAGGAGATGCTGAAACAGTTGATGATGTTCAAAACTTCTTAAATGAAATTTCTGATACTCAAGGGACAACAGAAGGTGATGCTAATAGAAAAGTATATCTTACAAATCATTATATAACTGATGGTGAAAGTCAGAAGGGTTGCATAGAATCTCTAGATGCTCAAGTAGAAGTTAATGCAACTGATATTTTAACCAATGCTCAGAACATTCTAATTAATACTAAATTCGTACATCTTCACCAAGTATTAACTGCAGGAGCTCAGCTAACTCTAGATTTAAATTCAATGAATCAAGTATTTAGGGTTTCAGGTGATGGAGTTGCAGTCACATTGAACGCTCTCTTATTTACAAATCATCCCAAAGACGGAATGATGATAACTATAGAAGGTCACGATGATGTTTTTTCAGTTAGGGTAAACTTAAATGATTCTCAGTTCGGACAGGCCCAATTTGGTGACGTTATCTTAAAAAAATATTTCTCTATTACATATGAATATAATGGAGAGTTAGAAAGGTTTATTGAAAGATGGAGAAAAACTCAATGAAAAATTTATTATTATTAGTCTCTTTATTTATTTGTTATGAAGCATTTGCAGTATTAACAAATAATAGTCAGATGGCAGTTGATCAGATCAACAGTGAAATTTCAGTTGATATTTTATTGAATCCAACTAGCTCAGTAAAGGTTAGTTATTTCTCTGGAGATAAGGCTTTAGTTTCTGGTGCGGCAAAAGAAGTTGTGGAGAGTTTAACAACTGCAATAGAAATAGGATTTCTGTCAGGAGTTACCAGCTCAATACAAACTCAATTAGGATTAAAAGCAAACGATATAGATGTTGTAAAGTTAACAGGCGATCAATCAATCTCTGGTGTTAAAACCTTCACAGGTCAATTTGTAGCCGTTACAACCGCAAATGGTAATAGTCCATGTCCACGAATGACTGAAGCTCAAAGAGACGCAATAGCGAGCCCCTCAGAAGGTGAGTGTGTTGTTAACTCTACTGAAGATGAATTAAATTTTTATCTAAATGGTGCTTGGGGTAAAGTTGGCGGTGGAGCATCCTTATTAGTTAAAGGTAATTTCATCGGTTTTGATGGTTCGATTACTAAAGAATGTGATTACGGCGGTCTTGATGGTGAGTTTCTTAAAAGAGATGCTTCAGCAGATTGTGGGCTTTCAGCAGGTCCATTACCAGATGGTACCCTTCAAGGTTCTTACGATGTTTCAACTCAGCCTCAGTTTATTGTGGATGCTGTCAGGCTAGGAATTCAAGTGCGTGATGCCTTGGTTCCAATTGCAGATAAATTATTTGAGATATTATCTTTTGATGGTGTTACTGAATATTTTAGTGTGGATGCAGTTTGGGGATATTTATTTGGGGAACAAATTATCACAGTTCCAACAGGTTCCAATAATGGTGAATTTATTGTTATTGATAATACTGTTGTACCTCAAGGATTTACAACTTCAAGTTCTATTCAAGGTAAATTTTCGCAAGTAAGTGATTGGGTTGATTTTGTTCCTGTTTTTGCCCCGGGGTTTAATGCTATAAATAAAACAGGTAAGTGGCGGCAAGTTGGTGACAGCATGGAACTAAGGCTTAGTTTTACATCTGGAGCTATTGTATCGGATGATGCTTGGTTTGAATTACCAAATAGTCATAATATAGATACGGGTAAAATAGGTGGGGTTAACCATAACAAATTAGGATATTTTACTGCTGCTACAACAACGGGATATGTGACAGAAAACGGACGTGGGGGGCTTATCTCATATAATGGGGTTAACGCTAACAGGCCATATATAGTATGGAGAGCTTCAGCAACGGGTACTTACGATTATGTGCTTGAAGCCGGTGTAATGTCCAATGGAAGTACCATGACTATCGAAGCTAGTGTACCAATACTTGGTTGGACTAATGGGCTTGATGGTGTTGTTGAAAAGAAAACAAATACATTAGTTTTTGCTAGATCAAGTGATGCGGAAGTACTAGCTGTAAATGATCCAATCCCTTTTATAGAAGTAACTGATCCACAAAATGTTTGGGATGGTACAACTTTTACACCAGTTGAAAGTGCGAGATATATAATTGATGCTTCCGTATTTGTAATAGGAAGTGCCGATAAATACTTTTATTTTTATGTAAATAGACAGGGTGGTGGATATGCCCTTGAAAATTTAATTAAGTATAACTGTACTGCCAATGTATGTGGGTTTGAAGGTAAGGCTATAGATTTGGAAGTGGGAGATACTCTACAGTTAGTTGAGAATGTAGCAGGAATTACACTTGCTACGGGTGAGCCATTGAGGTCACGTACTCACTATATGTACATAACTCAAGTGGAAACTGATAAAGTTATTGCTGCAACTCTACAGGGGATAAACTCTACTGATTTAACTATGATTAAAGCGGAAGGAATTGCAACCCCAACCCAAGCAGTCGCGATTAATGTTGCTATACCCTTTACAGAAACCAAAGATCCTAAAAATGAATGGGACGGTCTTACATTTGCCCCAAAAACTCAAGGTAGATTTACATTTCAAGGGTCCACTAATGCAACTACTTCCGTTGGTAGGGGTTGGTACTTATACGTAAACCGTCAAGGTGGTGGATATGTACAAGAACCAATAGTAAACACAACTACCAACTTGGCTCAAAACATTGCAGGGTTTTTCGGCACACTCGACTTGCTACCGGGTGACTTGGCTCAGCTTAGAGAAGCTACCATAGGATTAACAATATCTAACGATGTTAGATTTCACTATTTAAACATTACCCAATCGGCGGATCATGAAGCAATATTTGCAAACTTAAGTGCAAATATTAATAGGACTGCATACTTAAAAGATATCAAACCCGCAGGAACTCATGGTGGTACTTTTACAGCGGGAGCTTGGCGAACTAGGGTTCTAAATTCTGTTTCTGGTGATACAGAATTTGTAACTTTGTTATCTAATCAGTTTACCTTACAACCCGGTAAATATGAGATTGAGGCGGAAGCACCCGCATATCAGACCACCCAACATAAAGTAAAGTTGCGTAATATATCTGATTCGATAGATGCTCTCGATTCATCGGGGAATCCTGTTATAGGTAAAAGTATGCATGCCCAATCGGGTGGGGGTAGTAATAACTCGACATTACAAGCAACCATTATAATAACATCACCTAAAATATTTGAGATACAACATATAGCTCTAGCGTCTCAAAATACAAACGGATTCGGTAATGCCGATACTTTTTCAGTAGTTGAAGTGTTTACCGTAGTTAAAATAACAAAGGTTCCAAACTAAATGAAACTATTAAGCTTTGCAATATCGTTAATTGGTACGGGCCTAATAATTGGCTTTGGATTAATAGTTTATGCTCATGCAAATTTTGCAACAAAAGAAACTTTAAGCAGTGTTGAAAAGAATCAATTTGCGCATCAGAACTTAATAAGAGAGGATATCAAAGAAATCAAAAACCATATAAGAGATATTAGAAACGCTCTTATAAAACCATAAACAGAGAGGTTATTTTTATGGAACAAATTTTATTATTTTTACAACCATTGTTAGAGCTTTACGGCGGAGATCAAGGTTGGTTAGTACAAGCAGTTTCAATTATTGGATCGCTTAGAATTTTCATGAAACCGGCAATGAGTCTATTTTTGGCTTATGTTACTTTCACTCCTAACACAAAAGACAATGACCTTTATATGGAAATTGAAAAAGGTAACACTTTAAAAATGTTATTATATTTCCTAGATTGGACTGCCTCTATAAAGTTTAAGAAGAAATGAATATAGTAGGTGCATTATTTGGAATAGCAGAACACTCTTTAAGTATTTACGACACCAAAATGTCGAGAAAATATTTGGAGAGAGTTCTCTTCTTAAAAAAACTTTACTATAAAGAGGAGAATAAAATTGAAGAAAATCGTAACCATGCTCTTATGGACAATATCATTAACGAGTTGTGCCTCATCACTGACACAATTGCCAGCTTTGGAAAACCGATCTCTTAGGATTGATGTGGACCAGCCTAGATTTAAATACCAATATCAAAGATGTAAAGGAAGATTGATCTGGAAAAAGTGTTGGATTGAAACAAAGTATTATGATTTCAATGATAAAAACACTAGGAACAAACTAAAGCTAATGGGTTTTAAGTTGAAGGTTACAAAGTAATGGCAATTACATTATCTGTAAAAGCTGAAGCATTATTACAAGAGATAGGAATATCTCCACAAATTTATTTAGATATAGAAGGTGTCGAGTTGTTGTTTGCAGCTCGTCCATCTTTTAAGATTTTAAATTGGGATGAATCCAATGCATCTTGGGATGATGGACTTCAATGGGATGGCCTAATAAATGATGGATCTGCTGTAGATTGGATTTCCTTGGATGGAACAACTAACAATATATCTCAACAGCTATCTCCAGATAAAGGCTCTACAAGCTCTATTTCCACGGTCAATATTGCCATTGTAGATAAAGATGGAAAAGTATCAGATGCTTTAAGCTTTGATAAAATAACAGAAGTGATGGGAAAAAAAGCTGTCTTTGCAATTGGATTTCAAGAGGGTGCTTATCCTAATGATGCAACTCCAATTTTTAGAGGAGTTATAGTTGATTTTTATACTGACAGCGGAACAGTAATGATCTCAATGGCATCGAGTGAAACATTATTAAGACAAACTATTTTCCAAAAATATCAAACTTCATTAACTCAAAAATTAAAATATAAAGAATTAACAATTCAAGATATTCTTTGGAAGCAAAGATTAACAGAGCCCGGAATTATAAAGATTGAATATCTAGATACTGGATCTTTAGTTGCTTCTTATAATATAAACACAAAAATACTAAGTATAAATATTGACTCTGGAGTTACAACCGCCAATGAAATAGTTCAAGAGGTTTCCACAGTTGCTTCTGCATTTTTTGCAGTTGAGTCTGAAGTTATTGGAACGGGTGAGTTGCCTCAGGTTGCCGTGGCAGTGGCTTCAGTTGAAACCGATACAACAGCTCATGTTAAATCAACAGCAGGCTTTATAGAGTCACAGGATGCAGTTAGAAGTTATGTCAGAATAAACGATGAAATAATGGAAGTTTTATCAAAGACTGATTTAACTTTTGAACTAGTAAGAGATCAATTAAATTCAGTTCCAGATCGACATGAGTCAGGAGTTGATCTCTCTTCTTTTTACAGGCTCCAAGGTAGACCGTTGGACCTTGCTAGAAAGTTGATGCTGTCAAATAAAGATAATGCATTTTTTGATAGCGATGATATTCCTAAGTCAATTAATTTTATAGACGTTACTACAATTTTAGAAAACGCTATTGTATTTGATTATTTTGATATTGAAGAAAAGACAGGATTAACAGTTGGAGATTCTGTTGTATTAAATTCAGCATCAAACAACAGTGTATATACAATAAAAGAATTTGGCCTATTGGAAAACGGAGATTCATTCATAATAACAAATGAGACTCTTGTACTGGAAGCTGAATACTTATCAGATTTTTCTTACAACAGTAAATGGAACGTACTTCCTGAAGGTCTTGCAATGTTGACAAGTGAAGTCGACGTAAAGCAGTTTGATTCTATAGAAAATGCTTTTGGTGCTTCGTTTGTTGATTATGATTTTTACATTAAAGAAACAATGGATGATTGCTCAATATTTATAAAGCAAGAGATATTTTTTCCACAGGGACTTTATTCAATTCCTAGAAAAGCCAGAACATCAGTTAAGTTTGTAGTTCCACCTTTTACCAATGAAGTAATCGATACAATAACCGCCAGCTCAATTATAAATATAAACGATATCAAGCAAAGAAGATCTGCACATAAATATTTATACAATACCTTTGTTTATGCTTATGAGCAGGACTCAGTTACTGATAAGTTTTTAGCTGGTGAGATTGTTTTATCGTCTGATTCTGTTGAGCGAATTCCTCTAGGTAAAAAAGAGCTTAAGATTGTTTCAACGGGACTGAGAGACAACCTTGCAACATTAAGTTTGGTGCAGGGAATATCTGACAGACAGAGCGAGAGGTATAGATTTGCTCCTGTTTATTGGGATAATATGCACATAAGATATAAGGATGGTTTTAAGATTGAAGTAGGCGATGTTATTCCTTTTGGGGAAACAAAGCATACAGATTTACAAACTGGAAAAAGAGTAAATGTAGCAAAGTTATATGAAGTAATTAACAAATCTCTTAATGTTGTTAATGGCAAAATTATGATTTCCATTCTGTCTACAAACTTCGATATACTTGCTAGGTATGGAGTCTTTTCTTTGGCCTCACATATTACAAGCGATTCCACAGATCAAAGAATTTTCATAATTAAAACAAATGATACTGGAGAATTTTCTCGAGAGTCTGATAAATGGAAACCTTTTAGTGGTTTAAGAGTGAGAGTTAGAAGTAGAGATTTTGTTGATGATGAGGTAAGGACATTGGTTGAGGTTGATCCAACTAATTCAGATGCTTTATTATTAGATGCTCCTTTGACTTTTACTCCAACAGAAAATCATGTCATAGAGGTACCTGAATACGACGATACGAACGTCGCTACAGATTCACAGTACAAGATAAGGTTTTCTTATCAAACAGCTCAGGCTAAGATTACAGCGGTTACTGATGCTAAAACATTTGATGTTGATTTCCCTGATAAAATACTTGAAGAGTCTCGAGTAGAAGTTCACAGTAAAGATTTCTCTAGAGACAGTTTTGGAGAGAGAACTGAAGTTCTTAGCGTGGTAGGAAACACAATAACATTAGATACAGAATTATCATTCATTCCTGTAGTTGGAGATTTTGTTGAAAGATCTAGCTTTGCAGATGGTGGTTTTCCGTACTTATTAATTTAAAGGATAAAGAATGGCAAAAACAGATGATGTAGCAGCGATTAGAGAGATTCTAAAAGTTGGAAATGTATCTTATAAGACTGCAAATTCAGAAGCTATAATGGCTTTGTTTGCAGGAGTTTCAAACTTCATTGCAAAATATCAAACTGATTATGTCTCATTTTTTCTAAATGGTTCTTACAGTGTTGCAACTGGAATTATTGGTTTTGATGGAGCTTACACAGCTTTTTTCAGAAGTGAAATAGTTGGGGTAAATATTTGGAATGCAATCTCTGGAGTCTCAGGAGAAACAGAATTTGATATTAATTGGTTAGATGTAAATGGAGTTGATCAAGGTTCTATTTTTTCAGTAACTCCTAAGATCGATTCTACATCTTCAGATGCAACTAGAGGCTTTAGAAATTTAGAAACTCAAACAGACTTTTCAATGACAGGTGTTACCCTTCCAGAATTAAGTAAAACAATTTTTGAAGAGGGTGAAACCTTGTATATGGTTTTAAACAACTCAATGGTAAGCGCTAAAAATGCTGCTTTAACTTTAAACATCAGACCGATATAGGAGATAATTATGAGTACATTTTATGGTGGGGATCAGCTAGTTGGTGCCTTTGCAGTTACAAAAAGTTCATCGGGAACAGCTGGGAATACCAATCTTGTTATATATACAGTTCCAGCAGGTCACTATGCATTTTTTAGTTTTATGGGCGCATCTAACTGGTTGAGTATTAGTTCTAATATTTTTAATGGAGCAGCATCTTCAGGATTTTTGGCAATAATTGAGACAGCTCCAAATGTGTTGGAATCAATTGCTCATCCTTTTGCAGGTACTCCTAATTCATATGGGGCTGATGAAGGTTCTCAATTAAGAATGTCTTCAAACAGCACAACCAGTGTAACAGCCAAGTGGTTTGTTCATCTTTACAAGAAGCCGTAATATGAGATTTAAAAACAAGAAAGATACTGAATTATTTAGTAGCCTTCATCCGATCTTAATTATGATCTATGCCGATTTAAATTGGTACGCAAAAGAAAAGCATGGTGTATCTTTAGTGGTAACTCAAACAGTTTCCACATTAAAAGAAGATATGAAATACAAAAGAAAATCATCATCCCATAGAGAAAACAGAGCTCTCGACATTAGAACTCTTGGGTTAGATGTTTTTGTTTTAAAAGATATTATTAATTATATCAATGAAAAAGAAGAGTATAAAAAGTTTCACTACCTAAGAAGATCAGGAAGTAGAATCTTGGCCTATTTCCATATGGGAACAGCAGAACATATACATCTTGCAATTCATTCAGATTATAAATTTAATAATTGGGATTTGTAGAAGTAACAAGGAAGTTAATTAAGAACATGGAAGTTTTTCTTCTCTGTAATACCCTCTCTACGCTGGCTCCTAGACCTTCCTTTAGGAGCCAGTTATTATTTGTAATCAATAACTTTTACGTTTATCACAATTCTAGGAGTTTCAGATTGGATCTTCTCAGATTCTACTCGAGTAACATAAGCATCATCAAAAATAAGATTCAAGAATAAAGTATCCTGAGTTGGCTTAACCATATTATCAGTATCTTTAGCTGTTAAACTTAAATCACCCTTCTTAGTTTCGATCGGAAAATAAAAAAGATATTCAACATGTAGGCAATGTTTCTTAGGATCAAAATATTTATTCAGCTTGTTAACATTTGGCCTTTGATTTCTCAGCTTATTAACAAACATAGATTGAAACTGCTCATACAGCATTGTTTTCTTAGGAAAAAATTTACCAGTTTTCCTATTCTTTGCTTGAGTGTGAGTGTGATTAGTTGTTGGAGCTTTAAGCCCTGTAATTTCGAAGGATAATTTCATGATTTTAGTATAGGAGAGTTTTAAATTAATTCAAGTTGATTTTTCTGTCTTATGCTGACGCCAGTTTCTAACATCTCTTTTAGTGTTTCGTAAATTCTTCTCATTGCCTTTACATCATCTTTGGCCTGATGGGACTTATAGAATTCACCAAAGAGAGAATAATAAACAATTGTTTGCCGAAATGATCTCCTGTTCGATCCTTGGTACTTTTTAGCGTCACTGAGCAGTCCGACATTAAAAGCCTCACCATTTGTCATAACTTGAAACAAACCCTTAGAATAGGCTTCTTTTGCCATTGTGTGGACCGATAATCCTGTTATCTTAACCGGTAAGTGCTCAATTCTATCTACTTTTAAGTGATCCATTAGATTCATTTGAAAAATAACCATGTCATATAACATAAATCCAAGCTGAGTATTTGGGTTAGCATAGCAGATCATTACAAATTCTGGTGGCAACCACTCGAGTACTTTGGAATATGCATCACATTTTTCATCAAACATATTGGCTTCAAATTCTGTTATGCCATGAATCTCTTCAGCCTCATCACTCCAACTATTAATCCTTGAATTAAGCTCATATGTTTTGCCACCAACTGATTCAAAATATCCTGTTAATATTTCTGCAACCATGGGGTTCATTCCATTAGATTCAAAGTCTGTAAATATATGAGGCTTCACTCTGGATCCTTCCACCTCTTCAAATTTGATATCTGAAGAGGTTTTATGCAGCTCCAACAAACAATTTTATCAACAGGCTTGCAATCATACTTAGGGGTCTTAACGTGAAATGCCCTAAATCTTGCATCTGTAGCAATGTCAACCTTTGCAATGAATGCGATAACTCCACAGTGAATACACTCGTAAGTGGATCCTTTTTTAATAACCATAATTAACTCCTAAAATGGCAAATATTCTTTATCATTATTTTCTTCTCCAATTTTTTCATTCATACATCTGTGCTCAAGATTTCCACTCCTATCAATCCATCTTAAATTCCAAAACTCAGGATCATCTGTCATTCTATTTATGTGATCTACTTCATCAAATAAACATTCATCTGGATTGAAACAAAAATGTTCTGCCACCAAAACATGAAGCATATATTTAATTCTGTTAGAGTTTTTAACATACCTAATTGATTTGGTGGGCTTGCTATAAAGATCGATTCTCAAGTAATCATGCTTTGCTATGTGGGGATAGATAATAACTCCACTTTTTCTAATAGCAAAAGATTTTAATTTGCCGTGATTGGATATTTTGTATTTGCCATCATAGCCTTTTATATCAACCCATACTTCAGGAATTGTTATAGTATCCAAATTAGTGACAACAAAATAATTCAAATCCAAAGGGGAATCAAATGATCTTGTTATCACTTTTTCTTTATCCGCATTATAAAAGAATGAAAGTACAAACATCTTATCCTAGTTAGCGTTAGAAGGTGATTCAAGAGAAGAATCTATTAAAGTTTGAGATAGAGATATGGCCTCTTTAATACTTTTTAATTCTCTCTCTACTCTGACAACAGGGGCTCCATTTTCATTAAGAAGTCTAATTCTTCTATCCAAGTATTTCTTCTCAGCCTTCAATTCTAAGACTCTATTCTTAACTAAATCTTTTACCATTCCCATTATCGAAACCAGTTTCTAGGATTTAAATAGCTGTACCATCTTCTCTTGTATTTAATGGTGCTGCTTTCGTTATTGTTATAATTAAAATGTTCATCAATAATTGCTTGAGCAACATTGTCAATCCAGTAGGGAGCTGTATTTTGTTTTCCCTTTGAAGAATTATCTCCATGCCCATAACTATGTATTCCATCAAACTTATCAACCATGTGGACCCACTCATGAACTACTGTTGCAGCTCCAGAGCCATCAGATCTATTTGTCTTAGCCGTGTTGATATATATATAAGAAGGATTCCACGGCTCAAAATACGCATTGGCTCTAGAATATCTTTTGTAATAAGTCTTAACTGTTAATGTCTTAATACCAACCATGAGTTTCATCGTATCAGCAATGTCGGCACCGCTCGCTGTGGACATGTCAAATCCACTCTTACTTCTTATTTTCATATAAAATTCTGGATTACTTAAAACTTTATTAGCTTTTTCTATCCATCTTAAAACATTTTTATTAGTAACATTGTGATGAGCTACGATCATTTTAAAATCCTTTCACTATTCCATTTATGAGTGAGTTAATTAATATTATTAAATATCCGGATACGAACAATGGAGAATATACTTTATTAAAAATAATAATTTTAGTTTTCTCATAAGCTTTAAAACTATAATAAGATAAGCATAAAATCATAACTGCAATTATATTTATAGCAGATTCATTTTGTAAGAATAAATTTTCCATTGTTCAATCCTTTATTTTTTAGTTTACCAAGGTATATCGTCAGAAACTGTTTTTAATGGTTGGCTAACACCTGTTCCTGCTGCCATTGGTGTTGCTGCATTAGTTCCTTTTGGATCATAAGCTGAGTATGCTGATACGCCGTTGCGATCCTCATAACCTTCTTGCTTAACAACTTTTGCATAAACAGTAACACCTTTGCCTATCCAGTTATCAGTTTCAGCAGTACCTAAAAGCTCAACCAATTTAGCTATTCTACCCTTACCAATTTCCACCGTCTGAGCACTGGTAGGATGAGCGACATTTACCTGATCAAAAATTACAGCGTTGTTGTACTTATCTCCAAAAACTCTTAACTGTAATGAGATAGCTTTACCACCAGCAGCAGTGTCCTTACCTTCAACTTTATCAATCATAACATTGTAACTTCCTGCTGGTAGAGCTCCACCGATTGATTCTTCTGGGCTTACGCCTTTAATTAAATTTCCTAAATCCATTCTTTCTCCTTGTGCAGATTTTTAATCTACGTGTTAAATATTTTGTTTTGTATCATTCCTAAATCAGGTTTTTCAAACCTATCTAAGGAGCCATCTCGATCCTTACAGAAGTCAAAATCTATTGTGCTTGTATGTAGAGCTCTCTTATCCTCTTCACCTTCAGTCGAGTGGATCTTTAAATAAAAAACTTCATCGAATAAAGAAGGTAAAGATTTTGCCAATGCTTTTTTCTTTATATCAATAGTTATAATATCATCAGGCCCTAGCTTCTCAGCCTTATCAAGAGCAGTCATATATATATTGTATTTCGTAAGGTCTCTAAAATCTTTTAGTATTCTTAAAATGCAATCTTCATAGACTTCATATAACGTAAAAGTTTGAGCTTTTGTATATTTTGGTTTCAACTCTGAAAATATTATAGATGCAATTTCAGTCAGAGAATCAATGAAGATGTTTTTATATTTTAAATTCTCAGTAGAAATTTTTGTAAATACATCTTTAAGATCCTGAATAGTTTCAACAGTTACAAAATCAATTGGCTTTTTTCTTTTAAGAGATAGCAATCCAGATTCTGCTGAAATTATTAAAGTCTCTTCTGGATTCAATGTTGATGCTAGTGTTGTTTTTCCTGATCCTGTTGAGCCAACTATTAAACAATAAATATGATGGCTCTCTATCTCGGAAGTGTTCTGAAGTTTCATAATTCTCACCTTATGTTATTTTTATATTATCGCTTAAAAAGATTTACAAGATCGATCTGACAAAGTAAATAGAAAACAATAGAAATGTATAAAAATAACATATACCAATAAAAAAGGATAAAAAATGATTGTGTATACCCTAGTGGAAGCAGCAGTAATTTTAAAGGTAAGTGATCAAACAGTTAGAAATTTGATCAAGAATAAGAAGATTAAAAAATTGGATACTACAGGGGCCGTAAGGATCTCTAAGAAGGAATTAGATAGATTTATTACAGGAGAGTAGTATGAAGAATACACACATCGCCTTAGAGGTTTTAGAGCCTGCTAGATGGTATTTAAAATTCACAGAAAAGAGGAAACATTACTTCCAATTTCACTCATCTTTATGGGGTGATTCGACTTATTTAGCACTCAATAGCGACTCAAAAGTAATACTTAGCTGGTTGTTAAGCCAATGTTTAGCAACCAATAAGCCATCAATAAGCGTATGTTTAGACTCCATTAGCGGTATGTTAAGCATGAGTTTAGACATAGTTAAGGATGCAATAAGAGAGCTGAAAGATAATGATATCATAGAGTTACAAACCAGAGTAAGGAAATCAAACAAACCCCAATTAATAGAAGAGAATAGAATAGAAGAGAATAGAAGAGAAGAAAAAACGATTTCAGAAAAGAAATCTGGCACATGTATTTTGATCGAACAGATTTATAATTTATGGAACAAGAATGCACCGGATCACGATTTACCAACTGTTAAAATTTTAAATGCTGATAGGAAAAAGAAATTACTAAAAGCCATGAATGATTTTAGGGAAATAAACGATTGGAAGAAAATATTTTCAGTAGCCTCAACAAAAGGTTTTACCAACAAAGAAGGAAGTGATTTTGTTCCAACCTTTGATTATATTTTTAGAAATAATAACTGGGTTAAATTTTACGATGAATACGATTTGATTTTCAAGAAAGAAGATTCTCCAGAAAAAATAATAAAAGAAACTGAGGAAATGCTTTTTAACGAACTAGGAATGTGATGTCTGATTTTGATAACGTAGAGAGCGCATATCTTACTAGCGATGAAATGATCAAAGAGAAAAAAGATCTCGAGCAGTCTGAATTTAGATCGGGCCTTAGAGTTTTTCGTGATCATAATGGGTTTAGAAAAGGTGAGCTACATACTTTTATAGGTACCAAGGGCTCTGGTAAATCTACTTGGAGTAAGACGATAAACTCTGAGATTGTTTATAATAACAAATCTGTTTTGCTCTACATCTCAGAAGAGAACAGAGCCAAATACGTGTACAGTATCAACGCATCTATGAGGCTGATGAAAAAATCAGAAGAGCAGATAAAAGATTATTTAGAAAATATAATTGTAGTTTCTGAGTTGGATGAGAAAATGACCACGCCTCAGGAGTTCTTTGATCATGTTAGGTATTTGATTAAAACTTTGGAACTAGATATTTTCATACTAGATAATTTTACCACCAGCTTTTTATCTGAGTTGCCAATAAATATTCAATCAAAAGTTTTGAGAGACCTTAAGAAATTGGCTGATGAATTAGATATTCCAATACTTGTATTCTTTCACACTGGTAAGCTCAAGAAGGGCAGTGAGCTCGATGGAGACAACGTAAGAGGCTCCGGTACCGGAGTTAACATTGGCTCTTACAATTACCTAATTGTGCAAATTGGATCTGGAGATGGCTTAAGGAATTTTGTATTCACTGAAAAGGCTAGGTACCACTCTAAGGCTAATAAGCAAATGTATGAAATGAAATATGATCACAGAGTTGGAATGTTTGTTGGGTGTGAAAAATTTTCAATGGAAGCTTTTCAGGAGTTGAAGAATCCAAAGAAAAAAAGTAAGAGTTGGCAATGAACAAGATTCAGAAGCTAAGATATATAAAAAATTGTGATGATCGCTGGAAGGTGCTCTTCAAGTTTTATGATTATCTTAAGTTTATAATTCATCATGAAGCTTCTCAAGAAACTTATATGAAATATTGGAGCTTTGTTATTTTTTGCAATTCAGCCCTTTATGATTTCAAGATGTCTGAAGTTAGGAATTTTACCAATGCTGAAAATCACATAGAAGTTTTTGAAGATATTAAAAAGCAGTTTGAAAATATTGAAGTTTGTACGAAAATTGCATGGGCTGATGATTTTGAAATAAGCTTCAATGATCAAGGTAAAATCAGAATATTACTTCCAAGGGATGAATAGTGGATTATATTGTGTTAAGCAGATCGATCGAGGATGTGTCTAGAATCTATTTGGATGCAGAAGTAATGGTAAGTTATGGGCATTAAGTTTAGAGGGCTCCAGATCGATCCTAAGGACCCTAGAGCTGGTGGTAGAATGTGTATTGCAATGTTGACAAAATACTGTAGTATAAACATATTAACTCAAACTCTGGAGATCGATATGCCAAAAACTGAAAAGTACAAAAGCGAAATCAAGTGGATCCTAATTAAACATGGTGCAACCTGCTACGGAGATATGAAGAAAAAAATGTTGAAAGAATTTCATTCATACGCTTTAGTTTTTGATGAAGAAAGATTTAAGGTGGCTCTAAAGCAATTAGTTTTTTTAGAGAAGTTTGTTTCTCTGGATGAGGGGTATTATAAATTCAAACCAAAGAAGGTAGTCAGTGGAAACAGAGATTGAAAAGATACAAAGAATAATGGGCAAAAAAGAATCCAATAATTCAAGCGGTTTTCTTATGCCCTTTGGTAAATTTGCAGGTAGAGATCTGTCAGATATAAGAACATCATATCTACATTGGACTCTCCAACAGGAGTTAGATCAAGAGTTAATAGAAGCAATTGAGAGTGAACTAGAGAGGAGAGAGTAATGAGTGAGAGAGTCACGGGTGAACATAGAGATAAATTAATTAATGAGGCTGTAAAAGTAGCTGTAGAAAATCAAGAAACATTAGTTGCCAAATTTATAGAAGCTCATCCAGAAGTTGATATTAAAGACATTGTATTAATACAAGAGTGTGAAGGATTTAGATATTTATTTTATGTAACAACAAAACAATTAATAGGAGAATTAAGTGAGCAAAGCAAAAACTAAAACAATGAGTACAAGAGTTCCTGAAGAGCTTAAGGTTGATTTTATGTCTAAGATCGATGTTGAGCAAAAGACGTTTTCAAAGTGGTTAAGAAATAAGATGGAGATCTTTGTTAATAATGAGAACAGAGAGTTTTACTTTCAGATGGAAAATCTTATGGAACAACTTAAAGGAGCTTCAAAGAAAAAAGATAGAGAGAATCTTATTATAATTATGAGGAAAAAATTAACTGAAAGCTTTGGCCGTCACAATGATTAGGATCCTAAAAGATTTTCCATTAATTCATTCAGGACCTGAGTTTAAATTTACACTACCTGATAAGTATGAACTCTCCTCTCCTAGAGATGCGGTTAGCAAATTTCTTAAGCAGCAGATAGGAGAGCACTTTCATGATGATGTAGTTTTTGTTAAGAAGTATGTAAATATTATAACTGGAGTGAAATATGATGAGGTTCCATATAACATGCCAGAATGTAAAATTCATTATGTAGCAAGACTTAAAACTATTATAGATTATGAGGATAAGATAAGAGCTCTAGAGGGCAAAATAAAAGCATTACAGAACAGAAAATAATTAACATAGGTGAGAATATGGAGATTGAAAAGATGGTTTGCATCGGAGAGTGTAAACAGGAAAAATTAATTAAGAGATTTTCTTTTGTTGGTAGAAAGAATGAGAGCCATAGAAGAAAAGTTTGTAATCAGTGCCATGGAGTTAGAGGCTATCAATCAAGACTTAAGTACAGGTCTTACAAGGGTGATAAAAGTGTTAGTAAATGCTTCTGTGGAAAATACTTTTCTGTAAAAATTAAAGATGAAGCCAATGGAGATGTTGTAGATAATATCCGAATAGCTTGTTCCTCATGCAGGAGAGCTAAAGGATTAATCAAATACTGGAAGCCTGAAAACAAGAGAGCGACAACATGAGAGAACAAGAAATAATTGCACTTCTTATTTATCTTAAGGGCCAATACGGAAATGATATTTATATGGAACATCAGGACGTAGCTTGGGCTCGAATAGATGAGATTATAGAAGAGTACAATAAGGATCCTACAAAAGAAGTAGAGATCCTTGAGGGCTTACTAGGGATAGCAAAAAAGAACTTCGATCTATTAGCAGTTCAAAGTCAAGAGTTACAAAAGCACTTGATAGGACTTGCAACAGAGGTCTTAGAGTTAACTAGCGAAGCTCATGAGTCAACCCACGTACAATACGCATTGAACTTAAAAAATCTAAAAGGATTAAAATTATGAACAGATCAAAACAAATTATAGATCAATTAAATAACATATCAGAAACAACTCCATACAGCTCAGAAGATATACTTAATATAGTTGATAGCGTTCTCAGATTAGCAACTGCTAAGATGGTAACTCCTAGAACAGTTCTATCTATTCTGTCAATTGAGATGGATGAAAAAGAGTTACAAGATCAGATCATGACTGCAGAAATTTGGGAAATAACTAAGAAAGATAATTACAATACTGGAAGCGTTGGTGAGAAGTTTATAATAACTCATCTAGAAGAAATAGATGGTATCGACTTTGTTGGTATTGGTTGCTTCTGGATTTTGAATGAGAAAAGATGGGGTGGAATGAGAGTTTTTACTTTAACTAAAAAAGAAGTTAGAGAGATTGGTAAGCGCATAGGATCAATTCCTGAGATGCTAGAAAACATTTTAAAATATAAGGATCAATAAGTGGTACCATCAATAGGATTATTTGCTTTAATTACAGTGATAACATTATCTTTTCTTTTCTTATGCTGGATGATTATCTGTTGGAGAGTTCATATCGACATGACTCGACGTAATTGCTCAATCTATGGTTGGGGTGATATGTCAGATTTTATAACAGAATTCAGCAGTAGGGAGTGGATAAGAGATACACAAAATAGTTTCTCATACTTCAGTAAAAACAAATTTAAAAAAGACTATATCCACGCAGGTGTTATTAAGTTCGGCGGCATGGGTATGACTCTCCGATTTACTAGCTTTATGTTTTTCTACTTCTGGAGTTATAAGAATAAAAGCAGAAGAGAGATTAAAATTATAGATTGGAAAAAGAAAGATTATCAGATGAAAATTGTTATTAATAACGATGGAGATAAAAATGAATCTTAAAAAGAAAATTTCAGAATTAAGACGACTCATAACTATTGTAACTAAGTTTCCTAAATGGAAAATAACTATAAGAGCAACAACTAAAAAAGGTGGAAAACTTCATTACGTTGCTGTTTATCCACCAGTAAAGAAAAAGGAGTAAGCGTTGGAGTATGAAATAATTAAGATCGACAAAACTAAAGATTCAAACTTAACATCTGAAGAGAGCTTCGGTAGGTGTAGAAGTCTTGAAAGCGCCCTAAAGTATGTAAGGAGATTAGGATACAGAAGGTTGTCTAATGAGACTGAGTTTTCAAACCCGGATATCCCCGGAGAATTTCCGCCTGTCTTAAAAATAAGAGAAGCGCCTTTGGTTTATTTGGATGATCAATAATAAAGATAGGGAACACAATTATGAATCTATATAAGATAGAAATGAAAAAGTATGGAGACGTTTTTATTGCTGCACCATCTGTTTTAAAAGCAATACAGCAGGCGGAAAAAAACTTAAACAAGGATGCTTTTAGTAAAATTAAATCTATAGATCTTCACGGAGAACTTTTTGGAGTATCTGAAAATGATTGTTCTAAGTGTGCCATTAGAGATGGTGAGAACAGACAGTCAAAGCTCTAATAATTGGCACTTTAATTTTATTATAAGAATTAGAGTGCCATAAGTTGTTGAATTTTAGATAGGTAAAAAACGGTGTTATAGTAATTCTTATAAGGAGAACTTTATGAAAATATTTATTATAATTCTGATGTTTATTTTAATTTCATGTGAAGATCAACAGGGTAATGAGGCTGATGGAAGTATCCTAAGAAATGCCTTTGATAATAATATTCAGACCGTTGGTGATTACCTAGAGATGGCTGAAGGTACTTATGAATCAGCCTGCTTAGTAGATAGCCGCTTTGGATTTAAGAAAACAGTTGTTGAAGTTCAAGCTGATAGCGCCATGGTAACTCATAGGTATGTCAGCGCTTCAGATTGCTCCATAGGAAGCGAGAGAGATAGAACTTACACTTACTATGATCTATATGCAGATGGGATGGTTTTTAGGAGAACAGAGTATACAGATATGGCAACTGGTGGATCAGATGTATGTGGTCTCGGATCCTTAATTCTTGGAGTTCCTTATGGTATCGACAACATAGAGTGCAATTTGTCATTAGAGGATAAAAGTGTAAATATTTCTATTAACAATTCTGGTAATTATTCTATGAATGAAGTAGAGATTATTAAGATATAGATTGAGAGCTTTGGTAGCTAGCGCATTCAATAAGCTACAGGGGTGATAAAGCCTAGGAACTTGTCACCTCTTTAATTTTTTTATAGGAGAGTCTTAAGATGTATAGAGTAAGAAGTATTAATATTGAAATTCTAGATAAAAATGGAATGAAAGTAGATGGTAAGAAGCACACGTTTAAGTCTAAACCATTCTGTAAGCATCCTGAAAATGTATATGCCACCGTTGATGCCTTTGTTCTTAACTTGGTTGGAGAGAACAAATCGGCAATGATTTTATCAGTATCAACTACTAAGGGTAAATTCGTTTATCCAATTAATAAAATATGAGTTACTTAGATAGGTTTGGATTTATGCATGATAAGAAATGTGTAAATGGTAAAGCAAGTTCGAACAATCCTGCAATATATTCAGCATACAATCAAGAGCTAACTTTTCAAGGTATAGATTTTTCTGTCTTTGAGGAGATGTTTTCTATAAATTATCCTGAGCCAACATTTACACTTATAAGGCATCCAGACAATAAAACTCTTGAGACCTCATTAGATGAAATAGTTGGATGGATTTATTTGGGGTACCTTAGCTCTGATCTTTTGTCTAAATTTAAATGGAGATATTCAGATCAAAACCACAATCCCTCTACATGGAAAATAATAAAAGCCATGATTTATATTTCAGGTGAAGATAGAAATTTCTATCAGGACAACAATGTAAGAGATGCTCATCCAATTACTTCTTGGATCCCATGGTATCTTCAATATTACTCTCTTAAAAAAGACAACAAAGCAGTACAATTAAAACACATCGTACATTTTTACTTATTCTTTATTAGCACAGTGATCAAGCCGAACTTTAAAATGGGAGCTGTGACACTTAAAGGAACAAAGATCTATATAAAAGATAAGCAAACTGGAAACATATCAACTAAAAATATCTTATGGTTAATCCTCAGAGATCTTGACAGTAAATTCTTAATTAGGTTTATTGATTACAAGAAAAACTTCAAAGATTATTTTGGAAAGAGACACCCATTGGGGAATTCGTAATGTCAAAAAACAAATTAAAGAATGTTAAGATTTTTACTCGAGAAGAGATGGTTGAAAATAGATCCAATATATATGATCACATACTGGACACCTTACTCGAGTTAAAGGCCCCAATAAAAATATTACCAATGAAGAATTCTCTTGATGTTTATGAAGTCAGAAAAATAAAAGTAACTGGCAAGATGAATCGAGAGCAAAGAGAAGATTATAGTTTAAAATATTCTTGGTAATTGTGTTAATATTTCTAAATGGCAACCAAGAGAATTACATTAAAACCTGAATATGAGCTCTGTGGGCTC